>ENA-UOOI01001589-UOOI01001589.1-fermentation-metagenome-genome-assembly--contig:-NODE-1589-length-22885-cov-32.554446_pt1 | contig 22885 bp, 24 predicted proteins | sample MGYA00245779_ERZ724027 | MGnify/ENA primary metagenome ERZ724027 (study PRJEB28704, sample SAMN03018318) | fermentation metagenome | biome: anthropogenic terrestrial biome; feature: soil...
ACAAGAAAGAGGGTTTTGACGGCATAGAGCACGAGAATGCAGTTTAGGGGCAAAATATATCGGCATACATATTTAAAGCTTTCCATTTAGACATGTGAAAGCTTTTTTATGCATGTGTATAGTTGCACGAATTGCGTTTTCACTTTAACGAGGAGGAAATTTGATGAGTGACTATTTTAATCTATACAATTCAATTTCTATTATAGAGTCAGTGCTTAAAATATTTACATATATTGCTGTCATAATCGTTTTGTATAAAGTGCTCCAAGCCCTTAATATATATATAAGCAAGAATATAAAATAAGATCAGTTTATATTAAAAAGCGTGGTGCTGATTTTTGAGCATCCTTTTCGCCTGTTCACATCTTTTAAGTTCTAAGGCTCATTTGTTAAACAGAACTTAAGGTCAAAACATATGGATCGGATATGAATAAGGACAAACCCAACGTATTGTGCATTTGCGGCATGTTGGGTTTATTTTTATATATTGTATATTATATAAGCCGTTCATAATAAAATTAAAAAGTCCGGAGGAAAAGGCCATAGAAATTCACCCATTTGAGACTCTGGAAAACTTTAATTTTACGGTGGATGAATTATATGGATTGTCCACTATTAAAATAAAAATAGTTAATGTAGACAATCCATGAAATTCACCCATTTGAGACTCTGGAAAACTTTAATTTTACGGTGGATGAATTATAAAAATAAAATAAATGGATAAATTATTTAAAAGAGAAAATAACTAGAACAGCATTATAAATTATATATCGATTCAATGGAGGGATTGGAATGGACGCTAAACATTTGGAGCATTTTAAAAGTTTGCTTTATGATGAAATGGAAAGGACAAATGAAATATTAAACGGGATTAAAGAGAATATGGGGCTTGAAGAATCACTGAAGGACAATACATCTGAACTGTCGTCATATGACAACCATCCTGCCGATTTAGGGAGCGAGACATTTGAAATTGAGAAGAACAGGGCTTTAAAGGCAAATGAGGTTACACATATGAAGAAAATTCAAGATGCCTTGAATAGGATTGAAAATGGAAAATATGGTATTTGTGAAATATGCAAGAAGGAAATAGACTATGAAAGGCTGAAAGCCGTTCCATATGCAACATTATGCGCATCTTGCGAAAGTGAAAGGGGTTCTAACTATGATCATCCGCAGGATAGGCCGGTTGAAGAGAGTGTGAACCTACATCCTTTGGGAGAAAAAAGCGGGAATGCCGAAGATTATACAGGATATGATGGTGAAGATGTATGGCAGGAGCTTACTAATTATGATTCCCCAAATTATATGTTATTTGACGATGACGATGAAGACAGGCAAGGTGTTGTGGAAGAGACTGATAAAATCAGCAATGAGCAGTATAAAAAACAGCTTGGGGATTGATTCGGACTTTAGCATGATTGTTTAATAGGCTTGATAAAGCTGAGGGTGGTACTATGTTTTTAGTGCTCTTGTTCGGTATTGTGATATTGGACCAGGTTACAAAATATCTGGCATATGTTTATTTGCAGCCTCAAAATACAATACCCGTTATAAATAACTTTTTTTATCTTACATACCTTGAAAACAGGAATGCTGTATCTGACTCATTAAGGGATGGGCCATGGTTTATTATATCTATAGCTGGTATAATCGTGATATCCGCATTGTTTTATAATTTAACAAGACATGGAATAAATGAAGCTGCAAAAATTGGTACAGCTCTTATATCTGCAGGGATCATAGGAAATTTTATAGACAGCCTAAGGAACGGATATATAATTCATTTTCTTGATTTTTCAATTTGGCCTATCTTGAATATAGCCGATATATCTGCAGCCTTAGGATGTATGATTTTAATCAGTCTATTGTTCTTTAAAGGAAAGGATAGGGCTGCATAATGTGTGAGGTGGGGGTATGGATTTAAAAACTATAGTGTGTTCGAAATCCGGAGAAAGAATTGATTCATATGTAGCAAACTCTTTGGACGAGCTCTCGAGATCCTATGTGCAAAAGCTGATAGATGAGGGAATGGTAAAGGTAAACGATAAATTAGTAAAACCCAATTATAAGGTTAAAATAGATGATATAATAACTGTAGGCATACCTGAACCTGTCAAACTTGAAGTAAAAGCTGAGGATATAAAGCTTGATATATTGTACGAAGATGATGATGTCATTGTTGTAAACAAACCTCAGGGTATGGTCGTTCATCCTGCAGCCGGAAATTATACAGGAACGCTTGTGAATGCATTGTTATATCATTGTACCAATCTATCTGGCATAAACGGAGTATTGAGACCTGGAATAGTGCACAGGATAGACAAGGACACGAGCGGGGTGCTCGTGGTAGCTAAAAATGATATGGCGCACAGAAATCTTGCAAAACAGATAAAAGAGCATACAGTAAACAGGCGCTATATTGCGCTTGTCGAGGGGGTAATAAAAACAGAGTGCGGCACGGTCGAGGGAGCGATTGGAAGAAATCCAACCGATAGAAAAAAGATGGACATAGTTCAAAACGGAAAGCCTGCAATAACTCATTTTAAGGTTCTTAGGCGCTTTAAGAATTATACATTGATCGAAGCTAAACTTGAAACAGGAAGGACTCATCAGATAAGGGTACATATGTCCCATATAGGCCACCCTGTTGTCGGAGACCCATTGTACGGAGTCAAAAAACAAAAGTTCAATTTAAAAGGCCAAGCCCTGCATGCGGCGGTTCTTGGCTTTATGCATCCGCGTACGGGAGATTATATGGAATTTAGGGCACCACTTCCCGATTATTTTAAAAAACTGATCTCTGTTTTAGATGCGGACAATCAAAATTAAGTATTAAAATTAATGGATTTTCATTTCATTAAAAGGAGATGCTAGTATGATAGAAAAGGCTCAAATTATGGATGAAAAGGCTATTGACCGTGCACTTATAAGGATAGCTCATGAAATCGTGGAAAAAAATAAAGGCGTGCAGAATATGGCATTGATAGGGATAAAGCGAAGAGGAGTGCCTCTGGCTAAAAGGATCGCAAATGAAATTTATAAAATTGAAAATGCAAAAATGAATGTTGGAGTGCTTGATATAACCCTTTACAGGGATGATTTGAGCCTGCTGCATGAGCAACCGGTTTTAAACAGCACGAGCGTGGACTTTGATATAACAAATAAAATAATCATACTTGTGGATGACGTTTTATATACCGGAAGGACCGTACGCGCTGCTCTGGATGCGATAATGGATCTTGGAAGGCCAAAAGCAATACAACTTGCAATATTGATTGACCGTGGGCACAGGGAACTTCCAATAAGAGCTGATTATGTCGGCAAAAACGTGCCCACGTCCAGAAACGAAGTCATAAGCGTAAATTTAGAAGAGGTTGACAGTGTAAACAAGGTTGTAATAAATGAATTATGAATTAAATGTTTAATCCATTTTGAGTTTCAATCCCTTTATCATGTTCTCATCAGGAGTGACGTGGATCGTGCGGTTGGTATAGTAAATCACCATACCCGGCTTTGCACCTGAAGGCTTCTTTACATTTTTCCTCTCCGTGTAATCCACAGGCACATTCGATGAATTTTTAGCCTTGCTGTAATATGATGCAAGTGCAGCAGCTTCATTGAGCGTAGCTTCACCCACAGTATTTCCGCCTGATTTGATGATAACATGGGAACCCGGAATTTTCTTTGTATGCATCCAAATGTCTTTTGAAGATGCAAATTTAAGCGTAAGGTAATCATTTTGCACATTGTTCTTTCCAACATATATGTCAAATCCTTCTGATGATACATAGTGCATTGGTTTGGACCGCTGTTTTTTCCTTGATGCGGTATTTTTATTAGGCTTGATGTATTTCAATGATATAAGCTCATTTCTTATCTCTTCGATTTCATCATACTCTGTGCAATTTTCAAGATTTAAAAGCTGGCCTTCAAGGTATTCGATTTCTTCAAGGTTTTCCTTTAGCTGTTCATTTACGGTTTGTTCAGCAGTTTTATCCTTATTGTATTTTTTATAATAATTCTGTGCATTTTCTATTGGCGTTAACATAAAATCAAGAGGTATTTCAAGAGTGGGCTGGGATTCATCATAATAATTAGTCACCAGCGCTTTTTTATCTCCTTTTTTTATATTCCTAAGGTCTGTCATTATAAGATCGCCGTATAACTTATATATATTTTTTTGAGAGCATTCTTTTAACTTTTCATGCTGTATCGAAAGCTTTTTATAGCAGCGGGATAAATTGGTGTTTATGATCTTGTGTATGTCTGAAGATCTCTGTTTTATCCTGTCGGTCCTGTCTTTAGCTGTATAATAGTTTTCGATTGTACTGGATATTGAATCCACTGCGGAAATATCCATAGGCTTTAGATAATTAAGAGGCAGTGAATAGAAATCATAGGCCGCCTTATTTTTGTAATATATGCACGGATTGAAATCATTGCCGGATACTTTTTTTATAAATGCGCAAAGCGAATATTTTAATTTTTCCACGCCTGGTTCATCTATTGATGAAACCAGTGTGTTTTCATTGAAACCTGCATTATTGCAAATCTCTTTTGCTGCAAACAAGCTTATGCCGTCAAAGTTGGATGCTATGAATTTTGCAAGCTTTGTATCTTTAATACATTTATTTAACCTCGATAGGAAAGCTTCCATATCAAAGCTCAAAGGCTCAAGCTTATCCTGAACCGGAGGGTATTTGTACTTTACCTTAGGGAGCAATTCCCTGTAACTGCTCATATCTGAAGTAAGATGCCTTATGCTGTCAATTACGATTCCATCGTTTTCATTTACAAGCGTTATATTGCTGCGCCTCCCCATTATTTCACAAAAAATTATCTTGTTTGAAAGGCTTCCAAGTTCATCGTAGCATTCCACATATATTTTGATTATCCTGTCAAGATTATGCTGCTTTATCCCTACAATCCTGCCTCCTGACAGATGCTTCCTCAGCACCATGCAGAAAATGGGGGCATCTATTGGGCTTTGCTTGGTTATGCTTGTTATATGCACCCTTGGATAATTGGCGCTTGAAGACATAAGAAGCTTATAGTTTTTGCCGTTGTTTCTTACAGATAATATAATCTCATCTTTTTCAGGTTGAGTGACCTTGTCTATCCTTCCACCCGTGAGTTTACAATCTAATTCCCATACTATATTTCTTACAACAACTCCATCAATCGGCATATAAAATCCTCCACATTTCAAAAATCATGATTAAACGTCACACAAGTATAGTATAACATATGATATACTATATCTATTGATTTGTTTTATTGTGCGGAGGGATATTATGTTTTTCACAAAAATGCAGGGTACTGGAAACGATTTTATAATAATAGAGGATTTAAACTCTCAAATAAGGGATTATAGTGGCATTGCAAAGATTTTGTGCGACAGGCATTTTGGTGTAGGCGGTGACGGGCTTTTGATAGTAAAAAAATCCGATATTGCCGATGCTAAGATGCTAATATATAATTCTGACGGTTCCGAAGCTGAAATGTGCGGAAACGGCATAAGGTGCTTTGCAAAATATATATATGACAGCAAACTTGCTCAAAAGGACAATGTCACAATCGAGACATTATGCGGAGTAAAAAGGATCGAGCTCATAAAGCAAAGTGATAGTATAACAGGTGCCAGAGTCAATATGGGCCGTCCGCAACTGGACCCTAAAATGATTCCGGCCTTGATTCAAGGCGAAAGTATTGTCTCAAGGAACATTTTTGTGGGAAGGGATGAATACACAATTACTTCTCTTAACATGGGCGTACCGCATACGATATTGTTTGTGGATGATGTCAATGGCATTGATGCCTCAAATATAGGAAGCAGAATAGAAAAAAGCGACTATTTTCCCAAAGGGACCAATGTCAATTTTGTAAATGTATTAAATGATTGCGAATTCAATGTAAGAACTTGGGAGAGGGGTGCAGGTCTGACCTTAGCGTGCGGTACGGGTGCATGTGCCTCACTTGTTGCATGCGTCTTGAATGGAAAGACCAAAAGATGTGCAAAGGCTCATCTTTTAGGGGGCAATGTCACAGTTGAGTGGAGCGACAATGGAGATGTGTTTATGACCGGCCAGTGCAAGACAGTGTTTAAGGGAGAACTGCAGTAAGGGCATTGTAAATAGATTATGCATTTTATCATAAACTGGAATATATCGTAACACCTGGAATAATATTATATCACAGGACAATATTATCTTGGAGGCGGGTATATTTGAAACTGGTTTCTAAAGCGTTGGCTGTGATTATAATATTTTCTTTGATATGTTTGCTGCCAGCCGGATGCACAAAAAAAGACAGCACTGATAAACAAGCAGAAGAAACTCAAGTTATTGAAAAGGGTAAACTATTGATTACTGTTTCTGACAAGGAATACAAAGAGCCTATTGCCGATGCAAAAATAGTGATTGCAGGTGTTGAAGGTTTTTATAAAACCGATGGCAAAGGCCAATCCCCGGAAATCGATTTGGAGATTAACAAGGATGTTTTCAAAAAATATGGAGCCGAACTTTTTAAAAAAGCTCCGTCAGGTATGCTCACCATATTTGTTACAAAAGACGGATATAAGGACTACATAGTGTTTAACAGGCCCGTATATCCGGGTTATTCTGCGAATAATGTGAACATACAAATGAGCAAACCTGAAGAAGGACACAGCGAGACATATACGCTTGACATTCAGTATCCCGACGGCATATGGATAAATGAACTGGTTGAACATTGCAGGGGAATAGAGAGCGAAAAGAACGGAGCCGGAGAAAACAAAATAGCAGTAACCGTAAAAGACGAAAAATCAAATGCTATAGAAGGAGCTTCTGTTTTTATACCTGAACTCGGAATAAAGGTATTATCCGATAAAAATGGTTTAAGCGTATTAAAACCCGCTGCTGTGACAGATATTGCCGACTTGTATCCTTCAATGCAACAACATCAAGGATATACGGTCGTAGTAGATAAGGACGGATACATGCCTGCCGTTGTGTTTGATGTTACATTGGGTGAAAACAAAGAGGGTAGTGCAACTATAGTTTTAAAGAGTGCAAAAGCAAAGGGAGCAGAGGAATATACTGCGACCTCTCAACCATATGACAAAGATTGGTTAAGTCAGGTTATAGCAAGTTTCCATGAGCAAGAAGAATAAGCGCAGCCAAAAGCTGTGCTTATTATGCAGCGAAGCGGAAGACATAGACAAACTACTTTAATGTTTTTGTCAAAATGTTTTTGCCAAAGGCATTTAAAATTGGTAGTTTGTCTTATTTTTTTTTAGCATTAGGTTTGATATTTGTGTTCTTAAAGTGGTAAAGTGGATATAGGCTTAAAAAGTGCGAAATAGCAACTTAACATAGCGAGTAGTTATTATTTTTAAATATATGCTTGAAAATAAGCTGCTGTTTTCATATAATGAGAAGGAATTTAAAAGTGGTTGGCATAAGTTAATATTGTGGTATAATCACTTGGAAGGATGAAAGCTATGGTTAAAAGCATGACTGGCTTTGGAAGAGGAGAGTACGAGGAGAATGGAAGAGGCTACACGGTTGAAATAAAATCTGTCAATCACAGATATTCGGATGTATCAATAAAGATGCCGAGGCAGATGTCATATCTGGAGGACGATATAAAAAAATATATACTGCAATACATATCAAGGGGAAAAATAGATGTGTACATAACACAGGATAAGTTCAGTGATGAGGATGTGAGCATTACAATTGACGATGCTCTGGCAGGCGCGTATGTTAGAGCACTTAATGAACTTAAAGAGAGATATGGCTTAAAAGATGATATTTCAGTGATTTCCCTTGCTAAGATTCCAGATGTGCTCAATATTTCAAAGGTCGAGGAGGATAAGGAAAGGATATGGGGTACTTTAAAGGGCGCTTTGGATATATCTTTGAATGAACTCATTGAAATGAGAAAAATTGAGGGACAGAAACTTGCTGATGATATAATAAAAAGGGGAAAATATATAAAAACTATTATAAAGCGCATTGAAGAGCGATCTCCTGAAGTCGTAAAAGATTATAAAACAAAGCTTGAGGAAAGAATTAAGGAAATAGCAGGTGATGTAGATATTGATGAAATGAGGATCGCACAAGAGGTAGCGATATTTGCGGACAGGAGCAGCATAACCGAGGAAGTCGTGAGGATGTACAGTCACTTAAACCAGCTTGAGCTGATATTGAATGAAGATGAGCCCGTTGGGAGAAAACTTGATTTCCTGGTTCAAGAAATGAACAGAGAAATCAATACGATAGGTTCAAAGGCAAATGATCTTGACATAACCAAAGATGTGGTTGAAGTAAAGAGCGAGATAGAAAAAATTAGAGAACAGATACAGAATATAGAATAGACGGAGGTAATTTTATGGGAATAAAATTAATAAATATAGGTTTCGGAAATATAGTTTCAGCGAACAGGCTTATAGCTATTGTAAGCCCTGAATCAGCTCCTATAAAACGTATAATACAGGAAGCAAGGGACAAGGGCATGTTAATCGACGCTACATATGGTCGAAGGACCCGTGCGGTCATAATTACCGACAGTGGCCATGTGATATTATCTGCAGTTCAACCCGAAACCGTATCTCATAGGTTGTCATCCAAGGATTCGGTTGACATTGAAGACGAAGAATAGGCTCAAGGTAAACAATCATGATTAATAGGGGACTATTGATAATCATATCAGGACCTTCAGGGACTGGTAAGGGTACTCTTTGTAAAACTTTGCTCAAGCAGAATAAAGATTTGAACCTGTCGGTATCAATGACAACAAGGAAGCCAAGGAAGGATGAAATTGAAGGCAAAAATTATTTTTTCGTTGATAAGGCCACATTTCAGAATATGATATCAAATGATGGCTTCCTTGAGTATGCATGCGTTTTTGATAATTACTACGGCACCCCTAGGGAATATGTTGAGAAAATGCTGTCTTCAGGCAAGGATGTAATATTGGAAATAGACATACAAGGCGCTTTAAAGGTTAAAGAAAAATACAGTGAAGGCGTATTCATATTCATACTTCCCCCATCAATGGAAGAACTCAAGAACAGGATTAAAAAGAGGGGTTCAGAGACCGAAGAATCTTTTTTAAAAAGGTTTAAAATGGCTTACAAAGAAATAAACTATGTTTCAAAGTATAATTATGTTGTCGTTAATGATGAAGTCAAAAAAGCTGTTAAAAAGCTTGAAAGCATAATAGTTGCTGAAAAGTGCAGAGTAGACAGAATAAAAGACAGCATCTTGTTGACTAAGGAGGGTTTACTGCATGGACAATTCAATGATTAATCCATCTATTGTATCTTTGGAAAAGAAAGTTAACAACAGATATGCCCTTGTGGTTATAGCTGCTAAAAGAGCAAGACAAATAATTGCAGGCGACAGTAAAGTGACTGATTTTGATTCAAAAAAGCCATTGACGCTATCCATTCATGAAATTAATGAAGATAAGCTTGAATATGAAAATTTGAATACTGAGGATAAATGAGGAAAGCAATATGTTGAATGGCAAAAAAGTTGTGATGGGCATATGCGGAGGAATTGCCGCATATAAAGCAGCTGATGTGGTAAGCAGATTAAAAAAACAGGGTGCTGAGGTGGATGTTATAATGACGCGTTCGGCTGCAAACTTTATAACACCTTTAACTTTTCAATCCCTGTCGGGTAACCATGTTGTTGTTGATATGTTTGAAAAGCCTGTGTCATGGGAAATAAAGCATATATCGCTTGCCAAAAAAGCAGATATTTTTGTGATTGTTTCCGCAACTGCCGATATGATAGGTAAAATAGCAAATGGCATTGCCGACGATATGCTTTCGACAACTGTGATGGCGACCAAAGCTCCTGTGCTGATCGCACCTGCTATGAACACAAACATGTATGAAAATCCAATAGTGCAGAATAATATTGACAAGCTTAAAAAATATGGGTATTTGTTTACAGAACCTGCATATGGAAGATTGGCATGTGGTGATGTGGGATATGGAAAGCTTGCCGCTGTCGATGATATAATCGACGATATATCGGTCATATTGAACGATAAAAAGGATTATAAAGGTTTGACCGTTATGGTTACTGCAGGGCCCACTATAGAAGCGATAGATCCGGTAAGATATATAACAAACCATTCCTCAGGGAAGATGGGTTATGCAATAGCGAAATGTGCAAGGAACAGGGGAGCTGAGGTAATACTCATAAGCGGCCCGACTTCGCTTAAGCCTCTAAGAAATGTAAAAGTGGTAAATGTATTATCAAACCATGATATGTATGATGCCGTGATGAACAATTTTGATGATTGCGATATAGTGGTTAAAGCGGCAGCTCCTGCAGATTACAGACCTTTGAAGTATTCAAGCCAAAAGATAAAAAAGGATGATGACAACCTTGTGCTCTATCTTGAGAAAAATATAGATATCCTAAAAGAACTTGGGGAGCGCAAAGGGGATAAGATATTGGTTGGTTTTGCTGCAGAAAGCCAGGACCTCATTAAAAATGCAAAGGACAAGGTTTTGAAGAAAAATCTCGACTTTATAGTGGCAAACAACATCATGTCAAAGGATACCGGATTTAAATCCGACGATAATGCAGTATGCATAATAGACCGGGACGGCGGGATCGACAATATCCCAAGGATGAGCAAGATTGAGCTTGCCGATATCATACTGGATAAAATCAAATCACTTAAATAAGCGTACCTGAAATTGGTGCGCTTAATTAATTGGGGACGTGCCTTAAGTTTAGAGCTTCGACCGAAACAGGTGTTAAGTCCCCTTTAACTTGTTTATTGTGAATTGTATAATATGTTTGTGAATATCAAGAAAAATCTTCTACTTATGCGTTAGAATTGAGAAAGTATTGGGGATGACTTTATGCCTTTATTTGCAGTAATCGCTGTTGATGCCGTTTTAAATAGTTGCGCAGAAAATGATGTGTTTGATTATATAATTCCTGATGAACTGAAAGGTGCTGTAGAGATAGGCATGAGGGTGATCGTGCCCTTTTCGGGCAGGATGCTTGAGGGCTATGTTATTGATATAAAGGACAGCACTGATGTTGCTCAAGATAAATTAAAGGCTATAAAGTCGATACCAAATCCGAGCCACATATTCGATTATAAACAAATATCTCTTGCAAAATGGATGAGCAAGGAATACCTTTGCTCTATAACCGAGTGCCTAAAATGCATAATGCCTTCTGAAATGGTTATGAAAGAGAGCAAATATGTGATGGTTGTAGGCGGGAAAAGTGCTGATTTATCAGATTTAAAATATGATGATAAAAAGATGCTCGACATCATAAAATCCCATGGAGGATGCATAAAGGTAAATGATATATTGAAACTTTTGGGACGCAATGCCCAAAAAACAATAACAAGGCTTGTAAAGTCTAAAGTGTTGGCAATTAAAAGCAATATGGCTCAAGAGGTCAGTGCCAAAAAGATAAAGGGAATCGACTTAAATTTGGATTATGACAGTGCGGCATCTCAAGCAGACAGCTTTGAAAAAAAGAGTTCAAAACTTCTTCAGGGTAAAGCTTTGAGATTGATAATGTCTTTAGAGAAGCCTTTTCCTGAAAGGAAACTGGTTGAAGAATATAAAGTAAGCAGAAGCACGATCAACACTCTGGTCAAAAAAGGCATATTGAAATCTGTAGAAATAGAGGTATCGAGAGATCCATACGGCAATAGGAAGTTTTCACCTTATGCAAAACCGACTCTTACTGATGAGCAGAGGAATGTTTTAAATACTATATTAACAGGATATTATGGATATGGAAAAAGAAATTTTTTGATACATGGTGTTACAGGAAGCGGCAAGACGGAAGTTTATATGAGGCTTGCCGAGCATATGATAGAAAAGGGGAAGCAAACAATCGTGCTTGTTCCGGAAATAGCGCTTACGCCTCAGACAATAGAGAGGTTCAAGGGCAGGTTCGAAAGGGTTGCAGTGCTTCACAGCCGGCTTTCCGCCGGAGAGCGTTATGATGAATGGATGAGGATAAAAAGAGGAGAAGTGGATGTGGTAGTGGGCGCAAGATCGGCTGTATTTGCTCCGGTTTCCAATCTTGGAGCCATTATAATCGATGAGGAGCATGAAACCAGCTATAAATCGGATAAGACTCCGAAATATCATGCCAGGGACATAGCGCAAAAAAGATGTGAAATAGAAGATGCCATACTGGTGCTGGGTTCGGCCACTCCATGCATTGAGACATACTACAATGCCAATAATAAAAAATATATAAAATGCAATATGTTCCACAGGATATATGAAAGAAGCCTGCCCGATATCAGGGTTGCCGATATGAGGCAGGAGATAGATTCAGGAAACATGACCATATTCAGCAGGATGTTATACAGTGAATTAAAAAATGTGCTTCGAAAAAAGCAGCAGGCGATATTGTTTTTAAACAGAAGAGGATATTCTACATTTGTATCGTGCAGAAAATGCGGAAGTGTCATGAAATGCCCGAGGTGTGATGTATCTCTTACATACCATGCCGATAGAAATGTATTGAATTGCCATTACTGCGGATACACTGCGAATATACCTAAGGTGTGTCCGATATGCGGTAGCAAATATATAAAGTATTTCGGCATAGGCACGCAAAAGGTCGAGAATGAAGTCATGAGATTTTTTCCGGAAGCCCGTGTTTTAAGAATGGATATGGACACGACTTCAAGAAAAGGAGCTCACGGCAGCATTTACAGGGCTTTTAAAAATCATGAAGCCGATATATTGATAGGCACTCAGATGGTTTCAAAAGGCCTTGATTTTCCCGGTGTGACCTTGGTTGGAATAATTGCTGCCGATCTTTCAATAAACATACCGGACTTTAGATCCGGAGAGAGGACTTTCCAGTTGATAACTCAGGTATCTGGAAGAGCCGGGAGGGGCAGCGAGCCTGGCAAAGTGATTATACAGACGTATAATCCTAAACATTACAGCATATTGGCGTCATTGCATCAGGATTACAATGAATTCTTCGAAAAGGAAATATCGATGAGAAAAACATTTGAATATCCTCCTTTTTCAGATATCGTCAATATAGTAGCATCATCTAAGAATGAAAATGAGGCCATAAAGGTCATGAATGATATAACGGCAAAATTGAAGCAAAAAATAGAGGGCAATGGGTTTGACGCAAATGTTTTGGGCCCGACTCAAGCTCCTATATCAAAGATAAATACATATTACAGATGGCAGACTATTATCAAGGGGAGGGTTGATGATGCCTTGAAAAAATGTGTAAAATCCATTATAGATGAAACATATCCTAAGTCCGGCTCTGTAAAGATAAATTTGGATATAAATCCTGTCAGTTTGGCCTGAAGCGAGGAGGGAATGATATGGCGATAAGGCTTATAAGAAAAGTTGATGATGAAATATTGAGAAAGAAATGCAAGAAGATAGATAAAATCGATAAGAGGACATCTGTGCTTCTTGATGATATGGCTGAGACCATGTATAAGGCTGATGGAGTAGGAATTGCCGCGCCTCAGGTCGGAGTACTAAGAAGGGCTGTTGTGATAGATGTGGGCGACGGGCTCATAAAGCTTGTAAATCCTGAAATAACAAGCCAGTCCGGAGAAGCCGTGGATGTTGAAGGGTGCCTTAGCATACCTAATGTTCATGGTGAAGTCAAAAGGCCTGAAAAAGTAACGGTAAAGGCTCTAAATGAAAAAGGAGAGCCGGTTTCGATAAATGGCACTGGGCTTTTGGCAAGGGCATTATGCCATGAGATCGATCATCTGGATGGTATATTGTTCATAGATAAAGTAATCAGGTATATTGAATAGAAGGTGTTTATATGAATATAGTTTTCATGGGTACGCCTGAATTTGCTGTGCCCTCGCTTGAGGCGATCATAAAAGACAATCAAAATGTCAGCTGTGTTGTAACACAGCCTGATAGGCCAAGGGGAAGAGGGAAAAAAGTGTCTGGCTCCCCTGTAAAGGAAAAAGCTGTTGAATACGGGATACCTGTTGAGCAGCCTGCAAAAATCAGAAAAGACAATGAATTCATTGAAAAATTGAGGAATTTAAAGCCCGATGTGATAGTTGTCGCTGCATTTGGACAGATACTCCCAAGCGAGGTGCTCTCTATACCTCGGCTTGGCTGTATAAATGTCCATGCATCCCTGCTTCCTAGCCTTAGGGGCGCAGCTCCGATAAATTGGGCTATTATAAATGGATATGACACGGCAGGAATAACCACGATGTTTATGGATGAGGGACTGGATACTGGGGATATGCTTCTTAAAGAAGCAACGCCGATAGGCGAGGATGAAACTGCGGGTGAGCTGTATGATAGATTGAAATTGCTTGGAGGAAAGCTTATAATAAAAACACTTCATATGCTCGAGGACAATACTTTAAAGAGGGTGCCTCAAGACAATTCGCTTTCAACTTATGCTCCCATGCTGAATAAAGATACTGGGAAGATAATATGGGACAAAACTTCGCGTGAGATCAAAAATCTGGTCAGGGGAACCAACCCTTGGCCGGGTGCATACACCTACTTAAATGGCACTAAACTTAAGGTATGGAATGTCCAGACTGAAGATTGCGTATCTGAAAAACCAGGACTCATATGGGAAATTGATAAATCAGGAATACATGTTTATGCAGGCGATAATGGGATAATAATAAAAGAGGTACAGCTTGAGGCCGGAAAACGGGTCAATGCTTATTCATACACTCTCGGACATCCGGTAAAAGTCGGCTCTGTATTTGAATAGGCTAATTGGACTTATTTTAAATTTAAGTTGGTTTAGCAAATGTATTGATTTTTGAATACTTTTAAAAAAGGAGATACTAAAATGTATTATATACCGGACAGTTCATTAATAATATTGTTTCCTGCAATGCTCATAGCGTTTATCGCACAGTGGAGAATCAAATCCACATTTAACCGTTATTCAACTGTAAGGAGCAGCAGAGGGATAACTGCGGCTCAGGCTGCAAGATATTTGCTTGACAGAGCAGGACTTAATTATGTTTCAATTGAAATGATAGGCGGAAGCCTGACTGATCATTATGATCCAAGGGTAAAAAAGTTGAGGCTTTCACAAACAGTGTTCAACAGCACATCAGTGGCTGCCATAGGAGTTGCAGCTCATGAAACCGGCCATGCAATACAACACAGCACTGGTTATGTTCCTCTGATTTTGAGAAACAGGCTTGTTCCAATTGCAAACTTTGGCTCAAATGCTGCTTGGATACTTGTACTGTTGGCTTTTATAACAGGATACAACCCTCTTATCAATATAGGGATACTGCTGTTTTCGGCTGCAGTGCTATTTCAGGTAGTTACGCTTCCAGTTGAATACAATGCCAGTTCGAGGGCGATAAGACTTTTGGAAGATGAGGGAATACTATATGATGATGAGATAGGCGGGGCAAGGAAGGTGCTTTCTGCGGCTGCATTGACCTATGTTGCGGCGACACTGGTGGCAATTTCACAGCTGCTCAGGCTTATACTTATAAGCAGGAGGCGTAATGACTAAAAGAGCAAAAAATTTGACCAGTGTGGATGATTCGAGGGAGCAGGCTCTTTTGATATTGGTTAAAGTATTTGAAAACAAAGCCTACTCCAACATACTTCTTAAGAATTTAAAAGGTGATTTTTCTAGACTTGATAGAGCTTTTATAACGGAAATTGTTTATGGAACAATAAAGTGGAAGATGAAAATAGATAATATAATAAGCCAGTTTTCCAAGATAAAAATGAAGGATATTTCGCCGCATATTTTGAACATACTGAGGATTGGGATATACCAGATAGATTTTATGGATAGGGTGCCGAATTCCGCAGCTGTGGATGAGTGCGTAAAGCTCTCGAAAAAATACGGCAATATTGGCGCATCTAAGTTTGTGAATGCAGTTTTGAGAAACTATCTAAGGCGGCATGACAATATAAAATATCCTGACAAAGACAAGGAAGCCTCAAAATATTTATCTATATATTATTCTTACCCGGAATGGATGGTATCGAAACTCTTATGCGAGTTTGGGGAAAGTGCGGCCGAGGATTTCCTGAAATCATGCAATGAGGTGTCCCCGCTCACGGTGAGGATAAATAGCTTAAAAACAACAAAGGAAGCTTTGAGGGAAAGTCTAAAGAGTAAAGGCATATATGTTTCAGATTCTCTATATATTGATGATGCTTTGATGCTAAAGAATGTGCCTAAAATCCAGAGCATGGACGAATATAAAAAAGGTTTCCTGACAGTACAGGATGAGAGCTCAATGATAGCGGTAAAGATACTGGCACCTAAGGCTGGAGAGCTTGTTATGGATTTATGCAGTGCTCCCGGAACGAAATCGACATATATGGCTGAAATGATGGGTAACAAGGGCACTGTAATATCAGGGGACATAAATGAAAATAAACTTAAACTGGTTGATCAAAATGCCAAACGTTTGGGAATAGATATAATTTCCACTTTTGTAAATGATGCAGCAAAACATGATGGCTCATATGATGGAAAAGCGGACAGAGTGCTCATAGACGCTCCATGTTCAGGGCTCGGCGTAATGAGAAAAAAGCCTGAAATAAGATGGAACAGAAGACGCGAGGATATCGAAGAGTTAAAAAAAATACAGAGGCTCATACTTGAATCGTCGAGTCCTTATGTAAAATTGGGAGGTACGCTCGTATACAGTACGTGCACTGTATTGAAAGAGGAAAACATAGATTTGGTACGAGACTTTGTAAGGGATAGCCATAAATTTGTATTTGAGGATATAACGGCATGGGTTCCGGAAAAATTGAGAAAAGATAGCTTAAAGGACGGGTATGTTCAGCTTTTCCCAAACATTGACAATGTCGATGGCTTTTTTATTGCAAGACTCAAAAGGGTGAGATAATATGATAGGCAGTAAGATAAATTTAAAGGACATGACACTATCAGATATTGAAGATTTCTGTTTAAACCTTGGAGAAAAGAGATATAGAGGCGAGCAGATATTCAGGTGGCTTTATAAAGGAATCAGCTCTATAAGTGAAATGAGCAACATCCCTGAAACATTTCGGATAGCGCTTGATGAAAAAGCATATATAGGAATGGTGTCGATCGAAAAAAAGTATCAATCTAAAATAGATGGAACTGTAAAATACCTCCTTAAGCTTGAAGATGGGAATATAATAGAAAGCGTGCTTATGGAGTACTCTTATGGGTTGACGGCTTGTATTTCAACTCAGGTCGGCTGTGGTATGGGATGCAGTTTCTGTGCTTCAACGATAGGTGGAATGATCAGAGACTTGTCACCCGGCGAGATGGTGGATGAAATACTGTCGATGATGCGGGATTCAAACAGAAGAATATCAAACATCGTATTGATGGGAAGCGGCGAACCGCTTGCGAATTTTGATAATGTAATCAAGTTTTTAGAAATAATAAACTCAAAAGCCGGACTGAATGTAGGGATGAGGCATATAGCCATTTCGACCTGCGGACTTGTTCCACAGATAAAAAAGCTCGCAAAACTTGATTTGCAGATTACTCTTGCGATATCGCTCCATGCTCCGAATGATGAGATCAGAAAAAGGTTGATGCCGATAGCTCAAAAATATACAATAAAAGAAGTGCTGGATGCATGCAGAGAATATATAAAAATAACAAACAAGAGGATTACGTTTGAATATTCCTTAATAAAGGGTGTAAACGACAGCATAGAGAATGCATATGAGTTATCCCGTATTTTAAAGGGAATGTTGTGCCATGTGAATTTAATACCTATAAATGAAATAAGAGAACGTGAATATAAAAAGACCGACTCAAAAGGAGTCAAAGAGTTTAAAGCGATACTTGAAAGCAAAGGAATTGAAGTTACCATACGAAGAGAGCTGGGATCAGATATAAATGCTGCTTGTGGACAGTTAAGAAAAAATTATATAAATTATATGGTAAGGGTATGATTATTTGAGTCATCCATTTTAAGATAAGTTTATAGGAAGGCTCGTGATTTTAGAATGGCTGGCTGTAAAATGGGGATACTCTTTAACTTCAGTTAAATCTATAACGGGGCGATAGATGTTCTTCACCTTAAGTGGGCATTGCGCCATTTCAGGCTGATTATCTTTTGCCTCGCTAAAGCGCCCGAAGGCAAGAAAATTTTTCTAAAACCGGATTTTTTTTGCTGATGCGATATAAAATGAAGAGCGTTTTCTTTCATTAAGAGGAGCTGATATGTTGAAAGTAGCATGTTTGACCGATATAGGCAGGATAAGAGAGATAAATGAGGACAGTTTTGTACATAAACCTATAAAACAAGGTTGGGACCTGCTTATGGTAGCGGATGGCATGGGAGGGCATAATGCCGGTGAAGTTGCAAGCAGCATTGCAGTGCAGTCGATCTCCGAATATATCGAAAAGCAAGCCGAAAATATTGAGCATAAAGAAAATGCGGTTGAGATTGTGAAATCCGCAGTGATACAGGCGAACTACGATATATTTGCAAAGTCGAAGCAAGTCGCTGGTTTCTCCGGCATGGGAACAACCGTGACAGTTGCACTCATATCAAAAGATGTCATGCTGATCGGCCATGTCGGCGACAGCAGGGCATATTTAATGAGAAACAGCAGTATGTGCAAAATAACAAGCGACCATTCACTGGTTGCAGAGCTGGTTAAAAACGGAACAATAACGGAAGATGAAGCCCAGCACCACCCACAGAAAAACATAATTACAAGAGCTTTGGGAGCTGAAGAGAGCGTACAGGTAGACACGAACACCATCATTCTAAAACCGGGTGATACGATTATGTTATGTACAGATGGGCTAACCAATATGCTTGATGATAAAGAAATCGAGCATATACTCTTAAAGATGGATGATCCTTCGCTAGCGGTAAAAGAATTGGTTGACAGTGCTAACGAGCTTGGAGGATATGATAATATTACAGTTTTAGTAGCAAAAGTGGCCTGTCCTGATAGTGAGGTGAGAAAATGATAGGAAGAATATTGGGCAACCGTTATGAGCTGGTGGAGAAAATCGGAGAAGGCGGAATGGGGCTTGTTTATAAAGCAAAATGCCATTTGTTGAACCGATATGTTGCAGTAAAGATACTGAAACCTGAACTTACAAATGATGAGGAATTCATAAATAGATTTAGAAAGGAATCATTGTCTTCAGCCAGCCTATCCCACCCCAATATTGTGAATGTATATGATGTGGGTGTTGAGGATGGAATCTATTATATAGTAATGGAATACGTAAAAGGCAAAACACTTAAGGAAATAATAAAAGAAAGGGCGCCCCTTCCTTACCAAGAAGTTATCAATATAAGCAGGCAAATTTGCCTGGCTTTGGACCATGCCCATTCAAACAATATAATACACAGGGATATAAAGCCCCAGAACATACTGATAACCAATGACGGTATCGTAAAGGTTGCTGACTTTGGAATAGCAAGAGCCTCAAACTCAAGCACATTGACCAATACCGGAAATGTGATAGGTTCAGTGTATTATATATCTCCTGAACAGGCAAGGGGAGGATATACTGACCGGAAGACTGATATTTATTCATTGGGTACTGTAATGTATGAGATGGCAACCGGAAAAGTTACTTTTGTCGCTGAAAGTCCGGTTGTGATAGCTCTGAAACATATACAAGAAGAGGTAGAGAAACCCTCCAATATAAATCCGGATATACCGCCGGCACTTGAGGATATAATATTAAAGTGTTTGCAGAAAAATCCTGAGGCAAGATATGAGTCAGCAGCAGCTTTGATAAAAGATCTTGATAAGGCATCCGCAAATCCAAATGTTAGATTGCATGAGGATTATGACAGCCCGAATGATGTAACCAGGGTAATGCCTGCAATAAAAGAACCTTTTGATTTTGATAAGGATGATGCTGAAGATGACATTCCAAAGCAAAGGGATAAACCCAAAAAAAGAGATAAGAGCAAGACCAAGCTATGGATTGTCGCAGCCGTATTGCTTTTGACGGTAGCAGTCGTGTCGGGACTAATAGCATATATGTCCTATACCAGAGGAAAAGAAGTGGCTGTGCCTGATATTTTGAATAAGGATGAAAAAACCGCAGAGCAGATGCTGAAGGGAAAAGGACTGCTTATGGACGCTGAAAGGGCCGTAAGCGACAAACCTGAGGGCATAGTATTCGATACGAAACCAGCGGTTGGGATGATGGTCAAAGTGAATTCAACTGTCAAGGTAAAGGTAAGCAGTGGGCCTGAAACAGTCGATATACCTGATTTGACGTCGATGACTGCTGAAGAAGCGACATCTAAACTCAATGAACTTGGTTTAAATGCAAAAATAACTCAAATAAACGATAATACCGTTTCGAGCGGAAAAGTGGTAAGGCAGTCTGCGACATCGGCTCCTAAGGGAGGAACTGTAGAACTTTTCGTAAGCAAGGGTCCTGAAGTGAGTATCGTGTATGTTCCTTCTTTTGAAAGCATTACTTCTGATAAGATAAAGGAAAGCGTTGAAGCTGCAGGATTGAAGCTGGCAGGTTTGGAATATAAGTATGATCCCACAAAACCTGATAATGTAGCCGTAGGGCAGAATATTCCAAAGGATACTCCGGTACCTCAAGGTACACCCATAATCATTTATATAAATCGAACGGTTCCTGCAACAAGCTAGTTATTTTGGATTTTCAAAGGAGGAAATATATGCCCCAGGGTATAATAATAAAAGGCATTGGGGGGTTCTATTATGTAAGTGTGGGCGGCAAGGTGCTGGAATGCAAAGCCAGGGGAAAGTTTAGAAAGGAAAAAATTACTCCGCTTGTCGGCGACAGGGTTGATGTAGTTGAAGAGTACGGCGGATATATAATACAAAATATATATCCTAGGATAACAAAGCTGATTCGCCCGTCGGTTGCGAATGTAGACCAGGCTGTAATAGCGTTTGCCTGCATGAAACCGTCGCCCAATTTGAATTTGCTTGATAAATTTTTGATCATGTCATCCTATAATAAGCTTAAAACCGTGATATGCATGAACAAGATTGATTTAATGAGCGAGAGGGATGGCTGCAAAATTTTAGAGCATTACTCAAAAGCAGGATATAAGTGTATCTATACAAGCACCGTAACTGGAGAAGGCATTGAGGATTTGAAGAAAGAACTCAAGAATGTGATCACTGTTTTTGCCGGCCCTTCAGGTGTTGGAAAATCGTCCATGTTGAACAAGGTACAATCTTCATTAAGATTAAAAACTGGGGATATAAGCGAAAAGTCAGAGAGAGGCAAAAATACCACAAGGCATACCGAATTATTGGAGCTTAAAGGTGGAGGGTATGTGGTGGATACGCCTGGATTCAGTTCTCTGGATATAGGCTTCATCCCGAAAGATGAACTTCAGGATTACTTCCCGGAATTCAGCGATTTTAGGGGCTATTGCAGGTATGCACACTGTTCCCATATAAATGAACCCGGCTGTGCCGTTAAAGAAGCTGTAAGAGGCAATATCATAGATGATATGAGATATACTTCATATACAAGACTGTATGATGAACTTAGCAGGATAAGGAGGAGTTATAAGTGATAAAGATTGCGCCATCGATTTTGTCGGCCGATTTTTCGAATCTAGCTTCAGAAGTGAAAAAAGTTGAAGCTGCCGGCGCTGACTTGCTACATATAGATGTTATGGATGGGCATTTTGTACCCAATATAACAATAGGACCTTCTGTGATATCATCGATAAGAGATAAAACCAGGCTCCCGTTTGATGTTCACCTCATGATTTCAGAGCCTGATAGATATATAAAAGACTTTGTCAAAGCAGGTGCCGATATAATATCCGTTCATGCGGAAACCTGTATCCATTTACATAAAACTATATACAGCATAAAGGAATGCGGAATAAAAGTTGCTGTTGCATTGAATCCCGCAACCTCCCTGACGGTTCTTGATAACATCATTGGTGATATAGATATGGTGCTGCTTATGACGGTAAACCCAGGATTTGGAGGGCAGACATTCATAAGTTCGATGTTAAACAAGATAAGAAATCTCAAAAGAATGCTCGATGACAAAAAGCTCATACTGGACATAGAAGTTGATGGAGGAATCAATGTGGAAAATGTGGCTTCAGTGGTGGATGCGGGAGCCAATGTCATCGTTGCAGGATCGGCAATATATAAAGCAAAAGATATAAAAGAAGCTATAGAAGCTTTAAGGGTATCGAGGTAATATTATGAGAGCAGCTATTGTATCCAATGGAGAAATCCATGATTTAGAAAATGCAGCAAACATAATGAAGGATTGCCACTTCATAGTATGTGCGGACGGTGGTACCGAATATGTTTTAAAATGCGGTCTCATGCCAAATGCTGTTGTGGGAGACCTGGATTCGGTAGGCCAAGACGTTCTTAAAGAGATAGGAAATCTAAAATGCAAGATAATAAAATACCCCAGGGAAAAAGATTATACCGACACTCAACTTGCAATCGATTACGCCATAAGCCAGGGTGCTGATGAAATCATGATGCTCGGAAGTATAGGAAGCAGGATAGACCACTCGCTTGCAAATATATTGTTGATGATAAAGCTTGTTAAAGCAGGTATCACGCCATGCATAATAAATGAAAACAATATAATATATATAACCGATAATAATATAAAGCTTAGGGGAAAGCCTGGAGATACGGTATCTTTGATTCCTGTGGGCGGAGATGTCACTGATGTTTATACCAGCGGTCTTAAATACGGCTTAAATGGTAATACTCTTTCCATGGGTGAACCCATTGGCGTATCCAATGTGTTTTTATATGATGAAGCATCAGTCGCTGTGGGAAAAGGTTTTTTGCTTGTAATAAAGTCTAATGATTGAAATTAGCTGATCAATTTTTAAGCTTTTTTATTGTCATTATTTTTGTATTTTGAATAATATG
>ENA-UOOI01001590-UOOI01001590.1-fermentation-metagenome-genome-assembly--contig:-NODE-1590-length-22885-cov-9.114630_pt1 | contig 22885 bp, 23 predicted proteins | sample MGYA00245779_ERZ724027 | MGnify/ENA primary metagenome ERZ724027 (study PRJEB28704, sample SAMN03018318) | fermentation metagenome | biome: anthropogenic terrestrial biome; feature: soil; material...
CCCGCGACATTCAGCTTGGGAAGCTGACGCTCTACCACTGAACTACTCCCGCATGAGTCTCATTTTAGCATATCCGCCGCGGGTTTTCAAGAAATTTTTCCTGCAAACATCAAAAAAAGCACCCCCCGGCGACAAAACGAAAAAAATCCGGGTTCAGGCCGTCGGGCTGTCCTTATTGAACTCCAGTTTCAGCTTGATTTTGTCGCCCCGGAACACGACTTTTGAAAATTCGATCGGCTGCGCAAACGCATTGTATACGGTGTTTTTCAGCAGCAGCAACGGAAAGGACGGCTTGACTTCTAGGAGCTGCGCCTCTTCGGCGGAGGCGGTGATGGCCTCCAGCGTTTCAACGCGGCGGTGGATCTCGCAGTGGTAGTTTTTTTCCATGATGTCGCACATTTGAATGTTGACCAGATCCTGCTTTTCCAGACCCGGAAAAATACGGGCGGGAATGTAAGAGACATGGTAGCTCAGCGGCACCCCCCGGACCGACCGCAACCGGCGCACCAGATAAACCGGTCCGACGGGGACCAGATGCAGGATCTTGATGATTTCGGTCGTCGGAGTGATTTTTTCCACTCCGATCAGTTTCGTCGAGGTTTCATATCCCTGGTGCTCCAACTGTTCGCGGATGCCGATCTGCGTGGGCGGCGTGCTGACGATCTTCGGTTCCGCGACAAAGGTCCCTTTTCCCGGAACGCGGTATAAAAGCCCCGCCTCCACGATCCGGTTCAAGGCGGCGTGGACGGTCATGCGGCTGAGACCGTAAATTTTACAGAGCTCGTTTTCCGATGGAATATTGGAGTTTACGGGCCATTCGTGGTTTTCGATCCGCTGCGTCATGCTGTTTTCGAATTGGATATGCAGCGGAAGCGGGCTCTGCCGTTCCAGTTTGATCTCTTTGATTTTTTCCATAGCAAACCATCGCTTTTCATCATTCTTGATTTTGCCCGGGGCCCTTGGGACTGGAAGTTTCTTGAGAATCCCAAACCCTGCTTGTCTATATAATATATTACTGCACCGGGATAAAAAAAGTCAAGAAAAGAAATTTATAAATTCAGAACGGAGAAAATCCGCCGCCGCACCCATGCCCGGATCTGCCGCGGTGCAGTTCAAAAACGAATTTTCGGGTGGATCCCGCCTTTGTGCAAACAATCGGAGAAAGGCACATATATTTGTATGATGGAATAAAAATTTCACTGCCCGGTAGAGGAAAAGTTTAAAATTTTTAAAAAATCTATTGACTTACTTGTATATGGGTGTATAATTTGATTTAATAAATTATACATTAAATTATGCGATAATTATTTGTAATATTTGTTGAAAAACAATGGAAATGGAGGAGCAAAGATGAATTTTGGGCCTGATCGTGCGTTCCCGGAACAGAGGAGCAAGCGGGAGAGGAAGCTGTGGAGCCAGTTCGACGCGCTGCAGTTGGGAACCGGATGGGCGGAAGAGGATATCCTCAAGCCGCAGATCCTGATCGAGGATGTGTTCGGAGACAGTCATCCGGGCAGCGAACATTTGAACGATTTGTCGGTTCAGGTGGAGCACGGTGTCTATACAAGGGGAGGCCACCCGGCGCATTTCCACACGACCGATATCTGCGACGGATGCGCGCAGGGGCATGACGGCATGAATTTTGTGCTGGCGTCACGCGAAACCATCGCCGACATGGTGGAGGTGCACGGCAGGCATCAGCCGTGGGACGGCATCGTGCTGCTTTCTTCCTGCGACAAATCGGTGCCGGCTCATCTGAAGGCGGCGGCCCGGCTGGACCTGCCGACGATTTTTGTCCCGGGCGGCAGCATGCGGATCAGCCCGAACATGTCCACTTCCCTGCTGGCCGGCGATATTTCGCTGCGCCAGAAGCGCGGGGATGTCAGCGCCGCCGAAATCCGGGATTACAAGCTGACCGGATGTCCTTCCCCGGGGGCCTGTCAGTTTATGGGTACGGCTTCGACCATGCAGTGCATGGTGGAGGCGCTCGGCCTGTGCCTGCCGGGGAACGCGCTGGTCCCGGCCACGCAGAGCGAGATCCGGGATTATGCGCACCGGGCCGGCTTTCAGATCATGGAGCTGGTCCGCAGCGGACTGAAATTCTCCGATATTGTCACGCCGCGGTCGTTTTGCAATGCGATCTGCGTCCATGCGGCTATCGGCGGATCCACCAACGCGCTGCTGCATCTGCCGGACCTCGCCCGCGAGATGGGGCTGGACGTTTCCGTCGACGAATTCGACCGTATCAACCGCGTAATCCCGCATCTGGCCAACATTACCCCGAGCGGCAAATATCCGACCGAGCTGCTTTGGGACGCCGGCGGGATCCCGATGATCGAATGGCAGATCCGCGATCACCTGGATCTGGATGTGATGACCGTGACGGGGCATACGCTCGGAGAAAATCTGGAACGGCTGCAGCAGGAGCATTATTTTGAGCGGGTGCTCGGGTACCTGAACAATTACGGGCTCAAGCGGGAGGACGTCATCAAGCCGAAAGAGGACTGCGAGCTCGGTTCCATCGCGGTCCTTCGGGGCAACCTGGCCCCCGAGGGCGCCGTCGTTAAATACGCGGCGGTGGAAGAATCCATGCGGGTACATACCGGCCCGGCGCGGGTGTTCGACTGCGAGGAGGACTGCTACTTCGCGGTCTGCCGCAAGGAGATCCGTCCGGGCGACGTGCTGGTCATCCGCAACGAGGGACCGCGCGGTTCCGGAATGCCGGAAATGCTGATGACGACCGAGGCCATCGTCTGCGACCATGAGCTGAACGGCAAGGTGGTTTTGATCACGGACGGGCGCTTTTCCGGCGGAACCAGAGGCCCCTGCGTCGGCCATATTTCGCCCGAGGCCCGTTCCGGCGGCCCGATCGCCTTGCTGCGGGACGGGGATTTGGTCGAGCTGAACATCCCGGAGCGCCGTCTGGCCGTGGTGGGATTTTCCGGCGGGCGCGCGGACCCGGAGGAGGTTTCGGCGGAATTGGGACGCCGCAGGGAAAACTATGTCGCACCGCCTTTCCCGAAGCGCAAAGGTGTATTCGGGAAATATACCCGGCATGCGCTTTCGGCCATGCGGGGCGGCGGGATCGAATGAATGGAGAGGATGAGTCAGATGCCAAAATTTGTTGTATTGGACAGCCATGTGGTCCCGGATGCGGATTATCGGGTGGAGAAAAAAATTCTGGAGGACAAAGGAATCGAGTGCGTCGTCGGCCGGTGCAAGAGCGAGGAGGAGATTCTTTCGCTGGCGAAGGACGCGGACGGGATCGGGCTGATTTACGCAAACATGAACCGCGGCCTGATTTCCAGACTGGAGCGCTGCCAGGTTATGGTGCGGTACGGGGTCGGGTACGACAGCATCGACGTGCAGGCGGCGACGGACCACGGGATCTGCGTGTGCAATCTGCCGGATTACTGCCAGCCGGAGGTCGCGACCCACGCCGCGGCGCTTTTGCTGGACCTGTGCCGGAAAGTGACGGTGTTCGACCGCTATGTGCGCGCGGGCAACTGGAATGAAAACTACGGCTACAAGGTGCACCGCCTGTCCGCGCTGACGCTGGGGCTGGTCGGCCTCGGACATATGAGCAGGCAGTTCGTCCGCTACATCAAACCGTTTGGGATGCATCTTCTGGCCTACGATCCCTACGCCGGTGACGAGACGTTCCGGGAGAACGGCGTGGAAAAGGTCACGCTCGACCAGCTGTACGCCCGCTCCGACGTCATCTCGATCCACACGCCGCTGACGCCGGAAACGCACCACCTGATCAACGCTGAAAGCATCGCGAAGATGAAGGACGGCGTGATGCTGATCAACACCTCCCGCGGCCCCATCGTGGACACGGACGCACTGGTGGATGCGCTCAAAAGAGGGAAGGTCCAGGCGGCGGCACTGGATGTCGTCGAAGGCGAGCCGATCCGGGATCCTCACGCCAAGCTGTTCGAATGCGAAAACCTGATCGTCACGCCGCACAGCGCGTATTATTCCGCCGAATCCGGCAGGGATCAGCATCAGAAGGTCGCGTACTCCGCCATCGACGTCCTACTCAAAAAAGTCATCCCTTACAACTGCGTGAACAGGCGGCAGCTCGCGGAGAAAAACAACGCGCGCGTTCTGAACGGAAACCGGCCGTGAGAGCCCCGTCGATTTATTTCAGAAAGGGAGTATCGTTATGGTAGCAGCAAATATGGAAACATCCCGGCAGACCGTTCCCATGACCATGCCGCCCCCCGACAAACGCCTGACGTCCGGAAAGTTCAAGGACCTCCTCACTTATCTGGGCCCCGGCATCATCGTCGCTTCCGCGACCATCGGCAACGGAGAGGTCTTCTTCTCAAGCCGCGGCGGAGCGATCTTCGGCTATGCGCTGCTGTGGACGTTCCTGCTGGGCGCGGTCATGAAGGGCATCGTGGTCTACAGCGGGACCAAATACATAACGCTGACGGGCGAGCATCCGTTCAGACGGTGGGGGCGGATCATGCCCGGGCCGAAGAACTGGCTGGCAACGTTTCTGGGGGCCATCGCGGTCATCTCGTTCCCCGCGTGGATCTCGGCCTTTATGAAGATCACCGGTCAGTGGACGACCTGGACTTTCGGGCTTTCCTCCGATTATGAAAAGCTCTTTGCAACCATGTTTGGACTGATCGCCTTTGTGATCCTGTTCGTGGCTTCGTTCAGCCGGATGGAAAAAATTATGAACGTGATCGTGGCCGTTCTGGTCCTGTTCGCCCTCGTGGCGGTTTTCGTCGCCCGGCCGGACTGGAGCGGGGTTTTCCGGGGCCTGGTCCCGAACGTCCCCACCGGGTACGAGGGCTGGGTGCAGGCGAAATACCCGGACATCGCCGCAAAGCCGACCATGCTGGAGATCATCTCCTACCTCGGCGCGCTCGGCGGCGGCACCTACGACTACATCGGTTACGTCGGCACGCTGCGGGAAAAGAACTGGGGGCTGCTCGGCAATCCCGATCTCGATAAGATCCAGCAGCAGATGCTGCTGCTGAAAAAGGGTGAGGAGTGCCCGCTGCCGGAAGACGAAAAATCCGTTCGGACGGCGTTCAGTTGGCTGAAAGCGGTCAAAATGGACACCTCGGTTTCGTTTGTCGCCGTCTTTATCGTCGGTTCCGCTTTTATGATCCTCGGCAGCGTCATTCTGGGGACCGGCGGGCTTCAGGTGATTCCGACCGACAATGAAACGATCCAGAACCAGATGAGGTTCTTCACCAATATCTCCCCGGTCATGTCCTATTTCTACAAGATCGCCATCTTTTGCGCGTTCTTCGGCGGGCTGGTGTCCCTGAGCACGACCGTTTATCCCGCCACGTTCCGCGAGAGCTTCGGTCCGACGTTCCCGGCTCTGTATCAGCCGAAAAACAATTCCAAGCTCCGCGTCGCCGTCTGCGCCTATTCGATCCTCGGCGGGCTGTTCGTCCTGTGGACCGGATTCTCCTACTCGATGGTCATCTCGTTCGCGTCCATCATCGGCGGCGTGTTTTCCCTCGGCGTCTGGGGCTTTGCGATGCTCTGGACCGAAAAGAAGATCCTTCCGAAGGCATACCGCTTTAAGCCCGTCATGGTGGTTCTGATTTTCATCAGCAGCCTGATCATGTTCGTGATGGGCCTGATTGCGTTCCTGCAGTTCATTCATGTGATATGAGCGCGTGACGAAGGGCTTGGAACCGTCCTGTGCCGGTCGGTTCGTCCGGCGTTTTGAAAAGAGGGAATATCTTGTCAGTCGTTCAAAAAATGCTCGAACACATCCCGATTCCCCGATTCGTTGAGGTCGAGCAGGCATTTTCGACTCCGGCGCTGCGGGATGTGGAGCAGTCCCTGCTCGACGGTCTGCGGGATCCCGGCATTTCGTCCCGGATCCCCAAAGGGGGGAACATCGGCATCACGGTTGGCAGCCGGGGAATCGCCAATCTGCAAAAGATCGTGTCCGTCCTCGTGCGGTTTGTGCGGGAAAAGGGCGCGCATCCCTATATCCTTCCGAGCATGGGCAGCCATGGGAACGCGGACGCCAAGGGGCAGGAGGAGGTCCTGCGCGGCCTCGGCATCGAGGAGGCGACCGTGGGGGCGCCGGTCCTGAGCGGGATGGAAGTCGTTGAGCTTGGGGAAACAGAAGACGGAATCACGGTTTATTACGATAAAAACGCTTTTCAGATGGACGGGGTGATTCTGTTCAACCGGATCAAAGCCCATACCGACATCGACGGGGACGTGGAGAGCGGCCTGCAGAAGATGATCGCCGTCGGTCTCGGGGATCACACGGGCGCGGCGGAGATGCACAAATACGGGATGGAATGCGCCTCCGCGCGCATCCAGAGCATCGGCTGTTATGCGCTTGCGCACGCGAATATTCTGTTCGGGGTGGCGGTGCTGGAAAACGAGTACGATCAGACCGGCGACGTGGTATGCATTCCGCCCGAAGAGATCCCGAACCGCGAAAAAGAGCTGCTCCGAAAATCCAAACGGCAGCTTCCCCGTTTCCTGATGAACGATATCGACCTTTTGATCGTCGACCGGATCGGGAAGGACGTCAGCGGGGACGGGATGGACCCGAACGTGATCGGCCGCAGCATTCTGGGGTGCAAAAATCCCGGGATCCGGATCAAGCGGATCGTGACGCTCGGCCTGACAGGGGCGACCGGCGGAAGCGCCCACGGCGTCGGCCTTTCCGACGTGACGACCAGACGGATCTTCGACCGGATGGATCTGGAGACGATGTATGCGAACGCGATCACTTCCATCGCGCTGAAAGGCTCCTGCATCCCGCCGGTGATGGAAACGGACCGCCTGGCGATCCAACTCGGCATCAAGGCGGCGTGCGTGGCGGATCCCGAGCGGCTGCGCGCGGTCCGGATCCGGGATACGCTGCATCTCGGGCGGATCCTGGTCGCGGAGGCGTTTGCCCGGGAAGTAGGCAAAATCCCGGGCTGCCGCATCGCCGGACCGGCGAAGGACCTGCCGTTCCGCCCGGACGGAAGCCTGCTGGATTAAAGCGGCCCGCCGCAGGGACGGAATCAATCGAAAAGGAGTGAAAACCAGTTATGAATGAAAAACTGAAGGGAATCATCATCCCCGCCGCGACGCCGTTCGACGAACGCGGGGAAGTCAGCGTCCCGATGATGGAGAAAAATTACAAAAAATGGGGCGGGACCGGCATCCGGGGCTATATGTGCCTCGGCAGCAACGGGGAATTTAAATCCCTGACGGACGAGGAATCCCTTCTGGTGATCCGCAATGCAATCCGCCTCAAAGGAGAAAAAACGCTGATCGTCGGCGTGGGGAGGGAGTCCCTCCACCATACGCTGCAGTTCATCGACCGGGTGGCCGCTTTGGGCGGAGGCATCGATTACCTTTCCGTCCTGACGCCGTCCTATTTTGCTGGGCTGATGACGGACGAGGCACTTTACGGGTATTACAAAGCGGTTGCCGATTACAGCCCGGTCCCGATCCTGATCTATGTCGCCCCGGGGTTTGCCAATTCGGTGATCGTGTCGCCGTCGGTCCTCGGCAGACTGGCGGAGCACCCGAACATCTGCGGCGTCAAGGACACGTCCAAGACGATGATGACGTCCTATATGGTCAGCGCGGGCGGCCGGGACGATTTTTCGATCCTGTCCGGTTCCCTCGGAACCATGATGACCTGCCTGAGCTTCGGCGGGAGCGGCGGCGTCGTTTCGGCGGCCAACTACTTCCCGGACCGGTGCGCGCACCTCACAGACCTGTACTTTGCGGGGCGTGAAAAAGAGGCGTTCGCGTATTACGTCCGTTTGCAGCGGGTCGTCGGGCGGACCGGCGCCCGCTACGGCCTTGCCGGCTTGAAATGCTGCATGAACCTGTGCGGGTTCGCGGGAGGGGACCCGAGGCTCCCGGTCCGCCCGCTTTCGGAGGAGCAGACGGCCGGGATCCGGAAACTTCTTGTGGAAAAACGGATCATCGAGGAATAATCGGCCGGCTGTCCGGACAAGGGAGGTTTTGAAATGTACTTTTTATCGATCGATTTCGGCACTTCTTCCGTGAAGATGTCAATCCTGGACGAAAAGCTCGATGTCAAGCAGACCGCGAAGGCCGAATATCCCTATATTCTGCTCCCCGGCGAAAAGGTGGAGATCGACCCCAAGGCGCTGATGGGCGGCCTTTTCCAGGCGGCGGGGCAATTGGACCCGTCGCTGCGCGCCCGGGTGGAGGCGATCTGCTACGACACGTTCTCTCCGTCGCCGGTCCTGATCGCGGAGGATGGGCGCCTCGCGTACCCGAACATCGTCACGCATATGGACCGCCGCAGCCGGGCCCAGTGCGGCTATATCGACCGCACGTTCGGCAAGGACAACTATCTGCACATCGCGGGCATCTATCCGTTCGCCGGCGGCGCGGGCATCATGACGATCCTCTGGTTCCAGCAGAACCAGCCCGAATATCTGAAAAAGACCGACCGGATCGGGCATCTGACCACCTATATCCACCATGAGCTGACCGGGAAATGGATGGTGGACCTGGTCAACGCCTCGATGCTCGGGCTCTATGAGACCACGACCCAGGGCGGCTGGTCCAAGACGCTTCTGGACGCGTTTCAGCTGGAGCCCCGGTGGTTCAGCGAGATCCGCAATCCCGGAACGGTGTTCGGCGAGCTGCTTCCCGGAATCGCGGAAAAGCTGGGCGTGAAGGCGGGTGTCCCCGTCGCGGTTGGCACCAACGACATGGCTTCGGCGCAGGCCGGCGCGGGCAACAACGAGGCCGGCTGCATCATGGACACCGCCGGCAGCAGCGACATGGTCAGCATCCTGACCGACAAGCCCGTCGTCAACCCGCACTATTACCTGCGCAATTCGGCGCTGCCCGGCCTCTGGCAGATCTACGCGACCACGGCCGGCGGGTTCGCGGTGGACTGGTTCTACGAGCAGTTCTGCAAGGATCTGGACAAAAAGACCTTTTACGGACCGTACATCGAGGATTGCCTGAACCGCTTCCAAAAGGACGGGGAAGTGACCTTCGACCCGTATCTGACCGGGGACCGGCAGAGCATGGAAAAGAAGACGGGCGCGTGGCGCGGCCTGACGCTGGCGGCGACCCGCGAGGAAATGCTGGCGGCGATGCTCAAGAGCATGAACCGCGTGCTGAACACCACGATCCGGGAAGCGGCGGGGGTCGTCTCGCTCAAACCCGTCATCAAGCTGACGGGCGGCATGTCCGGCGAAAAATATATCCGGCTCAAGGAGCGGGAGATCCCCGGTTTCCGGTTCGAGGTGGTGGAAAATTGCTCCATCCTCGGCAACGTCGTATTGATGCAGCGCTATTGGAATCGGTGAGGCGGCCCGCGCGGGAACGGAGAAAACAGGCGGAGCGCCGGAGGGAGGGCGTATTTTGCTCAGAAATGAAATGCTGATTCAGATCGACCCGAGGGACACGGTCGCGGTGGCGCTCGAACCCCTCGAAAAGGGCCGGCGCTACCGGCTCGGATCCTACGAGGGTTTCGTCGGAGAAGAAATCCCGTTCGGCCACAAGATCGCGCTCCAGGAGATCCGTCAGGGCGATCAGGTCGTCAAATACGGATACCCGATCGGGACGGCGACCCGGACGATCGCCGCCGGGCGCCACGTTCATACGCAGAACGTGAGGACCAATCTGGATTCCCTGCTGTCCTATGCATATCATCCGGAGCCCAAAAGCGCCGTCCGGCGTCCCGGCCGTTCGGAACGGACCTTTCCGGGGTATCCGCGCGAAGACGGCCGCGCCGGGATCCGCAACGAGATCTGGATCATCAATACCGTCAGCTGCGTCAACCATGTGGCGGAGCGCATCGCCCGGGAAGGCAGCCGGCTGTTTGCCGGACGGACCGACGGGATCTTCTGCTTCCCGCACCCGTACGGATGCTCGCAGATGGGGGACGACCTCAAAACGACCCGCGCCGTCCTCGCCGATCTGGCCTGCCATCCCAACGCCGCGGGCGCTTTGATCGTCGGGCTCGGCTGTGAAAACAACAACCTCGATTTCTTCCGGGAGGCGCTCCCGGATCCCGAAAGCGGGCGATACCGGTTTTTGAACACGCAGGACGTCGGGGACGACGTCGGCTGCGGCCTCAAGCTGCTCGGCGAGCTGGTGGAGCGCGCGGAGCGGTGCCGCCGGCAACCTGTGCCGCTCGGCAAGCTGGTCGTCGGACTCAAATGCGGCGGTTCGGACGGCTTTTCCGGCATCACGGCAAATCCGATGCTCGGGCGTTTCACCGACCGGCTGGTCGAAGCCGGCGGGTGCGCTGCGCTGACGGAGGTGCCGGAGATGTTCGGCGCGGAGCAGATCCTGATGAACCGCAGCGCAAACGAGGCCGTATTTGGCCGGGTGGTGCGGCTGATCAACGACTTCAAGCAGTATTTTCTCGACCACGGGCAAGTCATTTATGAAAATCCCGCTCCCGGCAACAAGGCCGGAGGCATCACCACGCTGGAGGAGAAATCCCTGGGATGCGTCCAGAAGGGCGGCCGCGCGGAGGTGACCGGGGTCGCCGGATACGGAGAGCGCGTCGGACGGCCCGGCCTCAGTCTGGTGCAGGGACCGGGAAACGACATCATCGCGGTGACGGCGCTGGCCGCCGCCGGGGCCCAGATCGTGCTGTTCACCACAGGGCGCGGGACGCCGCTCGGCGGTCCGGTGCCGACTCTGAAAATCGCGTCGAATTCCGTCATGGCCGGCAGAAAGAAAGACTGGATCGATTTCGACGCGGGCAGGCTCCTGACGGCCCCGGATCCCTCCCGGCTCGACGGGGAATTCCGGAATCTGGTCATGCGGGTCGTATCGGGGGAGCAGAAAGCCAAAAACGAACAGAATGGGGACCGCGAAATCGCCATTTTCAAGGACAACGTCACGGTCTGAAGGAATGGAGGGCTTGTTATGAAAATTGCGTTCGGCTGTGATCCCAATGCACAGAAATTGAAGGAGACGCTGATCGCCCATGTGAAGAGCCTCGGGCACGAGACAGCGGATCTCGGCGCGGAAGACCCGATTTACGCCAACACGGCGTTCCGGGTGGCAAAGGCGGTGGCGGCCGGGGAATACGACCGCGGGATTTTGATCTGCGGGACCGGGATCGGGGTTTCGATTTCCGCCAACAAGGTCAAGGGCGCCTACTGCGCGCTGGTCACGGACGTTTATCAGGCGCGGCGTGCACAGTTGAGCAACGATGCGAACCTGATCGCGCTCGGCGCGCAGGTGACCGGGGCGGAGTCGGCCAAATGCCTTGTTTCCGAATATCTGAAGAACACCTATGATCCGCACAGCAGAAGCGCTGTCAAAATCGCGCGGATCTGTGACTATGAAGAAGGGAAAGGATAGCCGTGGAGAGGATCCGGTATCTGGAATGGAAAGCAGCCCGGTGCAGACGGAACGTGGTCCGCATGGTGGAGGCGTCGCATCACGGCCATTTGGGAGGCGCGCTTTCCTGCATCGACGTCGTCACCGCGCTCTATTTTGACAAAATGAAGGTCGATCCCAAACAGCCCCGAATGGAAACGAGAGACCGCTTTCTTCTTTCCGCCGGCCACAAATGCATGGCGCAGTACGCCGTCCTGGCCGAACGCGGATATTTCCCCAAAGAGGTATTGGATACCTACGGGCAGCTCGGCAGCCCGCTGCCCGGGCATCCGGACATGCACAAGCTGCCCGGAATCGAGGCGAATACCGGCGCGCTCGGGCACGGGATGTCGATCGCCGCGGGCATAGCGCTCGGGTGCCGGTCGCAGGGGCTGCCGTCGAACGTCTATGTGGTGACGGGCGACGGGGAGCTGCCGGAAGGGTCCAACTGGGAGGCGGCGTCTGCGGCGTCGTACTACCGTCTGGACCATCTGACGGTCTTTGTGGACAACAACGGTCTGCAGATCAGCGGCGGCGTCAGGGATGTGATGGACATGTCGCCGATCGCGGGCCGCTTCGGCGCGTTCGGCTGGGCCACGGCGGAAATCGACGGGAACGACATGAGTCAGATCGTGGGCGTGCTGGACCGGCTGCCCCTCGAAAGCGGGAAACCGAGTCTGGTGCTGATGCACACGGTCAAGGGCAAGGGACTTTCGTTTGCGGAAAATCAGGTTTCCTGCCATTTCTGGTCGCCCGGCGAAGAGGAACTGAAACGGGCGGTCGCGGAAACCGACGCGGCCGTCGACCGGCTGGAACAGGAGGCGGGCAGATGATCGGGGAATGGAAGGATCCGAGAAAAGAGTTCGGCAGAGCCGTCGGCGAACTCGCGGAACAGGATGAGAGAATCGTGGTGCTTTCGGCGGACAGCGGCAAAAGCGCGGGGTTCGGCGAGTTTGCAAAGAAACACCCGGATCGCTACTTTGAATTCGGCATCATGGAGCAGGGCGTCACCGGCATCGCCTCCGGCCTCGCGACCACCGGGAAAATTCCGGTGTTCTGCGCGATCGCGCCGTTCGTGACCTGCCGCAACTACGAAATGTTCCGCAACGATCTCGGATATATGCGGCAGAACGTCAAAATTGTCGGGCGCAACGGCGGGTTCACCTATTCGGATCTGGGGACGACGCATCATTCGCTCGAGGATTACGCGATCATGCGGATGATTCCCGGCGTCGTCGTTCTGGCGCCGCAGGATCCCACGGAAATCCGCAGCGCGGCCAAGGCCATGCTGGAACACGAGGGGCCGGTCTATATGCGCATCGGCGGACCCAAGATCCCGGTGCTGTTCGAGGACCGGCCGTTCGAGATCGGAAAGGGCGCCGTTTTGCAGGAGGGCGGGGACGTGACCGTCGTCACCACCGGGTATATCGCGTCGGTCGTGATGGATGCGGTCCGGAAAGTCGAAAAGGAAGGCGTGTCCGTCGAGCTGATCGGGATGCCAACCGTGTGGCCGGCCGACCGGGAGCTGATCCTGCGGGCGGCCGCCAAGACCGGGCGCGTCGTCACGGTCGAGGAGCATTACGAAGTCGGCGGGCTCGGCAGCATCGTGTCCGAAGTGTGCGGAGAGGGCTGTCCGGTTCCGGTCAAGCGGATCGGGCTGCCGCTGGCCTACTGCACGACGGGCCCCTATGATCAGCTTTGCGCAAACTACCATCTCGATGCGGAAGGCATCGCGCGGTCCATCCTGAAATTTGTCCGCTGAGGAAAAATCGTTCCCCGCGTTCCGTTTCGGAAGACGGGGAACCCTTCGCCGCCGGGGAGGCGTTTTCGATGCGCAATCTGTGGTATCTGCTTTCGTCCCTGTCCTGCGCCGTTTTGACGGCCGTGTTTTACACAAGGCGGAATTTTCCGCTGGCGGCCCTGCTTGCCTGCGTGTCGCTCTTTTATCTTTATCGGGTGTTCGTCTGGGGCCGTCGGGAAAAGAAGCGGGAGATGCGCCGCTTCCTGCAAACCCCGCCGCTCGACGACAAAAAGAAGGAGGAACTGCGCCGGGAGCTCCTCGATACCCGGACCGTTCTGATCCGCAACCGCAACGTCCTTTTCATCGTCGTAACGGGAATCCTGACGGCCGCCGTCCTTTCGTTTTCCCAAAACGCCCCGCTGGCGGTTGCAATTTTACTGTTCCTGCTGCCCGCCCTTTATTTGATGGTCCGGAATATCCGGGCGATCGGCCTGATCGAGCGGGGGCTCGGCCTCAAAAAGAACAGGCGGTAAAGTTTTCTCCGGCGGGAATGAGATTCCCGCGAACAGCGGAACGGAGCGCCCCGGCCGGTCAGCCGGGGCGCTCCGTCGTTGTCGTGCGAAAACCCGCCGTCAGACGGCCGGGGCGGAGACCAGTGCTTCCAGATCTTCTTCGGAAACGAATCCGCCCGAAACCGCCATCGGCCCTTTTTTCAGGCATTCGGCCCGCGGGCCGCCGGGGTCGCCAAGCGTGGAAACGGCTGCGTCTGCTTCGGCGAACGACTCGCGGGAGGTGTAGAAGCTGGTGGTGATCAGGCAGTGCAGTCCGGCGCCCAGCGCCGCGAGCAGCCCGTTGCGGCTGTCTTCCACCACCACGCAGCGGGCGGGGCCCAGCGCGTGTTTCTCCACCGCCAGGCGGTAGATGTCCGGCGCGGGCTTTTTGTGCGGCACGATGTCTCCGCACAGCAGATCCGCGAACCATCCGATCCCCGTTTCCCCAAGGTTCGCGCGCAGCAGGGCCTCGACGCTTTCCCGGTGCGAGGTGGAGCAGACGAACAGCAGCACGCCGGATTCGTGCAGCTCCCGGATCAGGCGCGGGATCCCCGGGCGCGCTTTGAGGCGGCCTTTGGCGGCCATTTCCCGGAAGATCTCCGTTTTGCGCCGGTAAAGCCGCAGGATGCGTTCCTGACCGAATTCGGCGGGCGGATATTTTTCCGGATGGGCGGCGAAGAAAGCGCGGAGGCGTTCTTTGCCGCCGGCGATCCTGACCAGCCCGGCGTAATCCCCGACCGACCAGTGCGCGTCGACCCCTTCCCGCTCAAACGCGAGATTGTAACAGACCCGGTGGCCGTCCCGCTCGGTTTCCGCCAGAACGCCGTCGCAGTCGAATAAGACCGCCTGCAGATTTCTGGGCATCAGTTTTCTCCTTTCTGCCGGATGTTCCAGCCGTTTTCACGCCTTGCCGCACGAACGGAAATCCTTCAGGTGGGCTTTCACCGTGTCCCGGACGGAAGCGACGAGGGCCGCGTCCATGTCCAGCGGGACATAATCCTCCGGATGCGCCGCGAGGTAGCGCTTGGCGCCGTCCAGATAGGCGTGTTTGATCGCGGTGGAAATGTTGATCTTGGCGGCGCCGCAGTCCACCAGCCGCGAAAACTGCTGGCTGGAAAGGCCCGTTCCGCCGTGCACCACGATCGGAGCCCCCGCGGTGTCGGCGAGGCGCTTGAGCAGGTCGTAGTTCAGATGGGCGGCGGTCTTGTAAATCCCGTGGGCGGTCCCGATGGCGGGGGCCAGTGCGTCCACCCGGGTTTCGTTCAAAAAGCGCATGGCGTCCTCGTAGTTCGTTCCCGCGCCCTGCCCGGCCTTGATCTCCTCTTCCTGTCCGCCGATCACGCCGATCTCGGCCTCGATGTCCACGCCGTGTTTTTTGGCATAGTCCCGCGCCTCGCGCGTCATCCGCACATTTTCCTCAAACGGAAGGGCGGAGCCGTCCAGCATCACGCTGTCCCAGCCGACGTCCACACACTCGCGCAGCAGCCGCAGATCGCGGCAGTGGTCCAGATGCAGCAGCACCGGGAATTCGGCGAACCGGCGCAGGGATTGGATCATCTGGAACAGCTGCGCCGCGCCGAACGCGCGCACCGTTCCGACCGAGGTCTGCAGGATTGCCGGGGAGCGCAGTTCCTCCGCCGCTTCGATCACGGCTTTCGCCGTCGGGTAGTTTACGATGTTGAACGCGCCCACCGCGTAGCCGCCGGATTTGGCGGCTGTCAGGAGCTGCCGGAATCCCATTTGGTTATAACCGGACATACGACATCCCTCCTAGTAGAAGTCATCGGTCGCAAGAATTGTATATACATGATTATACATGTATTTGACTATATAATAGCATGTGCGGGTGCGATTGTCAAGTTTCTCAAAACAAATTTTCAAAACGGTAGGCGGGGCCGCGGCGAAACGGAATTTCGGACGGAAAAAAGCGCCGGCGGTGCGGCGGGATACCCCGCCGCACCGCCGCAAATCGTAAGAGTGTCCCCGCTTGAACTCCCGGACCGTTCTGCCGCCCGCCGCCGGGTCCTTCGGCCCGGGCGCGCCCTACGTTTTTTCGCCGAACAGGCTGAGAAAAGTCTTTTTTTCCGCTTTCGATCCGTCGCCCACGGCAACGAGCACATAGCGCCCGCTTCGGGCGACCACGGCGTTTTGCAGCGCTCCGTACTGCTGCGGGTTCAGGCTTTTGAACCCCGACGCCTTCGAATTGAGATGGGCGGTGATTACGGGCTGAAGCCGTTCGTATTCCGAGGCCTTCGTCAGCAGGAAGCACGCAAGCTCCGACGCGCTTTCGGGGGACTTGCTCATATACAGGACGCTGTCAGACACGACGCCGTCCGGGATCTCGTAATGCTTCGGAATCTGTCCCGGGTCCACCCGGACAAGATCGTCCGTTTTCTGCTGCGTGAGGATCCGTTCCGCAACTTGGTCCGGCGTATATCCCGCGTAATTCTCCCGCAGATGGCTGACGACTAAAATCACGCAGACGAGGGCGGCCGCCGCGCAAAGCAATGCGACAATCGAAACGATGATCCATTTTTTCCCGACTGTCTTCGCTCTGTCCATCCCCGCGCTTCCTCTCCGGCATTTTAAAAATCACTATTCTTCTATCTTACATGATCTTTCCAAAGCGATAATTCTCAACAATAATTATTTGCGAGTTTCCGAACGCCGGCCCCGGTGGGGGGGAAAAGCTCAATTTTGCTAAGAGGTTACTTATGATTGACATAACCCCGCATTTTATTTTGACGGCGGCGGTGGCATTCCGCGTTATTCCACATTTTCCACCGGGTTTTCCACAGGGACAACCGTATGATCCGGCGGAGAACCCCGATTTTCCACCGGCGGAAACCGGCGGTGGAAACGATCCGGTGGAATTTTCGGTTCTGGGATTCGTTGACATAAAACCGAATTATGAGAAAAGGCCCCATCCGGCGGATGGAGCCTTTCGAAAAAACGCGGTTCGAATTTACGGTTTGAATTCCCTGTACAGTTCCCTTTTTGTTCCGCAGACCGGGCAGATATAGACCGCCCCGCGTTCCAGGTCCCTGCCGTTCTGCGCGGCGGCGTGGATCATTTCAAGATGGTTTCCGCATGGATCCTTACTACCCGTTTAGTGTTTCACGCCGCGGGCCGGGCATGCGCCACATACGCACCCCTCCGCGATTAAAACTCCGCCTTCCAGAGGCCGTGCAGGTTGCAGTACTCGTAAACGACGCCGGTTTTCGCGTCGTCGAATTCCGCGGTCGGCTGCTCGCCCGGATGCAGGTATTTGAATTCCAGGCGGTCGCCGGACACGAGGGCGATCCACTCGATGTGATGTTCCGGCAGCATCGGGTGCGGCACGGAGCCGATCTGAACCTTCAGCTTCCCGTTCTTCCTCGTTACGACAGGAACGTGCTTTTCCGCCGCGCCGTCGGAGGTGTTCGCCTTCAGCAGCGTCATCGCCTGCCCGCAGCAGGTGAGGGTTCCGCCGCCCTTCCTCAGCAGCGCCACAATGTTCCCACATTTTTCACAACGGTAAAAGTTGATCTCTGACATTGTCATCTCTCCTTTTCTGAAATCCACAGGGTTGTTTATTCAAACGCCACGATGGCGTTTCTGTTTTTGATGCGAGGCAGGACGGTTTCCAGCACGCGGAAGCTGTGGTTCAGCTCCTTCTGCTCCAGATAGGCGGCCGCAAGATCCTGCCCGATCACGAGATCCACGTTCCGGGGTTCGCTGCAGACCAGCGCGGCCTTTCCGGCGCCGAGCACGGGCGTGCGGAACACCTTGCCGTCCAGCAGCTTCAGGATCCGGTCGTACTCCAGCACGCCGGTCCCCGGCTGGATCCGCTGGAGCTGCAGATACAGATCCTGGCTCAGGACGAGCGCATAATCGCCGTAAACGCCCTTCGAAACCAGAAGCTCGATCGCCGCCGCGAGGTCCGTGTAGGCGTTTTCGCCCTCCTTCCAGTCGGAGCGTTTCCGTTTGCCGATCCCCTCGGCGGTGAGCAGCCCTTCGTACCCGAGCGCCGCGTCGCCGAAATAGATCAGCGCGTCTTCTTTCCGCGCGCAGGCTGCCGCGGCGTCGGCCGCTTCCGAAAGGTTGACCGGATACCCGAGGCGCGCGCTGTTTTCAAGGTCCCGCGCGCGCAGGATGAAATCGTGGTAGAGGAGCGGAATCTCAATGTATGTTCTGCCCTTCGTCGTCACGATGCCGTCGCCGGCGGCCTCTTCGACCGCGCCGGCACGGTCGACGGCAATGCTCTGCGCGCCGGATCCGAGCGGGCCGAACACATGCAGAAACCGCCGGCCCGTCAGGACCTTCCGCGCCGATCCGACGACCGCGGAATCGATCTGTTCCCACAGTTCCGCCGAAATCGGGGAGCCTTCTCTCGCAAGATAGTTCATCGCAATTCTCCTTTCCCGCTCAGGATTTCTGATTCAGCAGGCTGCCGACGGTTCCCTGACCGGAAGCGGGCTGTCCGGCGGACTGCTCCGAAATCCCAAGCTCTTCCAGCATCTCCCGCACTTCCGCTTCCCCGGAGGCGAACAGCTCCGCCTCTTTCGGGTCCAGCGTGCGCAGCAGCGTGAACAGTTCCCCGACGTGCGCCTTTTCCTCGTCGCGGATATCGGCGAGCACCTTCTTGGCCGCGGCGTCGTCCGTGGCCTGCACATGGGCGTCGTAGAGGTAAATCGCCTCCAGCTCGCCCGCAATGTCCAGCCGGACCGCCTGAACCAGCTCGCCCTTGGTCAGTTTTCGTTCGACGTTTCCCTGAAACGGATTTGCAAAAGCCGGCATTTTATGTACCTCCTGTTTAAATAATAATCATTCCCGATTTCTGCGACTATCATAGCATACTATTTTCTATTTTTCAAGAGCAAAACGATAAAAATTATTATTTTATTCTTATTTTTTTCGCGCATCGTCTCTGCGGCCGTCCGGGCGGGGGAGGGGGGATCACGAAACGTCGAAACGATAGCTTGTCGTCGAACGGTAGCGCACGCCCGGCGCGAGGTTCCGGTAGGGGAATTCCGGGTGATGGAGCGCGTCGGGGAAATATTGCGTCTCCGCGCAGAAAGCGCTGTGCGCAAGCAGCGGGGCGCCGCCGATTCCGGCCGTTCCGGCGGCAAAACCGTTCGCCGTGTAGAACTGCATGCCGGGCAGATCGGTGAAAACCCGCATCCGCCTCCCTTCCGCCGGGTCGCGGAATTCCGCCGCCATGCGCGGGCCGGAGCCGTTCAGGACGAAATTCGCGTCGTAGCCGCCGCAGGCGCGCAGCAGGGGATCGGGGGCGGAGAGGTCGCGGCCGATCGGCTTTGGGGCGCGAAAATCGTAAGGAGTCCCCGAGACGGGGAGGATCCGGCCCGTCGGGATCAGGGCGGCGTCCGTTTCCGTGATTCCGTCCGCGAAGATCCTCGCCTCCACGCCGAGAATGTTCCGCTCCGGATGCCCGGTCAGATTGAAATAGCTGTGGTTGGTCAGGTTCAGCGGGGTCTCGGCGTCGGTTTCGGCACGGTAGTCGATCCGCAGCGCGTTGTCAGCGGTCAGCGTGTAGGTGACTTCCACCTTGAGGTTTCCCGGGAAACCGCCGTCCCCGTCGGGGCTTTCGAGCGCGAACGTCACGAACGGGGCGTCCCCGCCCCCCGACGAGACGGCGCGCCACAGGCGGTGCTGGAATCCGGCCGCCCCGCTGTGGAGCGAGTTGTTCCCCTCGTTTTGCTCCAGACGGTGCGTCCTGCCGCCGATCCGGAATTCCCCGCCGGCGATGCGGTTCGCGCAGCGCCCGATTACGGCGCCGAGAAAATCGCCGGGCCTTTCGTATTCTGCCGCCGAATCATGCCCGAGCACGACGTTCGCGCGCGCGCCGTCCCGCCCCGGCACGAACAGCCGCGCGACCCGGCAGCCGTAGTCCAGAAAGTCCCCCCGCAGCCCGCCGCCGTTTTCCAGGGTATATTTGCGGACGGTCCGCCCGTCGGAGAGCCTGCCGAATTCTTCCGTTTTCATCCCGGATGCCATCTCCCTTTCCAAAAGCCTGCGCATTCAGTCCCCGAGCAGCGCCGCGCCGAGGATCCCCGCGTCGTTGCCGAGCTGCGCGCGGCAGAGAACGGTCTGTTTTTTTAAATTGCGCCCGTAGTTTTCCGCGGCGGCGGTTTTCCGCAGCGGCTCCAGCAGCGATTCGCCCTCGTTGCTGATCCCGCCGCCGATGCACAGGATGTCCGGCTGGAAGATGTTGATGCAGTTGGTCAGGCCGCAGGCAAGGTAAAACAGGTAGCGGTCCACGACCCTCTTTCCGGTCTCGTCCCCCGCGCGCATGGCCTCGAACGCCGTTCGTCCGCTGACGCGCTCCGGCTTTCCGCCGCAGAGCTTCCAGAGCAGCGAGTCCGGTTTTTCCCTCATCGCGTCCCTGGTCAGGGCGGCCAGCCCCGTCGCGGAAGCGTAGGCTTCCCAGCAGCCCCTGCGCCCGCAGGTGCAGGGCCGCCCGCCCGCGACGATGACCGTGTGCCCGAGCTCGCCGCCCGCGGAATTGCCGCCCGAATAGATTTTTCCGTCGATCAGGATGCCGCTGCCGATCCCGGTGCCGAGCGTGATCGCCAGCGCGCTTTTCGCTCCGCGGAGCGCGCCGGCCCGGTATTCGCCGTAGGCCGCCGCGTTCGCGTCGTTTTCGACGATCACCTCGCGGCGCAGCCGCCGCGAAAGGAGCGCGGCGAGCGGAAGATGGTGGAGATACAGGTTGTTGGCGTATTCGACCACTCCCGTTTCGCGGTTCACCGTCCCGGGCGTCCCGACCCCGACGCAGGGGATGTCGCCGACGGTCAGCCCCGCGTTCCGCAGGGCCTGGAGCGCCGTCTGGGAAAGCTGGTCGCAGATTTCGTCCGGCGTGCACGGAATCCGGGTTTTCCGCTTTGCCCGGGCGACGATCCGGTTGCTTTCGTCCACGATCCCGGCCGCGATGTTAGTCCCCCCAAGGTCGATCCCGAGCCTGTACATTTCGGCATCCTTCCTCCGCATTCCCTTTATTTTCCTTTTCTATAATAGTATAGCATCGGAATCCGCCGGTTGTAAATATGCCGGAACCGAAAAAGAAAAAAATCTTCAAACGCTTAGAAGCTGTGATATAATGGTAAAATAAGTTTGAAAATACTTGGAATAACGGTGAAAAACAGTGAGATTTGAAGATCTGCCCGAAAGCATGAAAAACGATTTTACCCGCGGGTTCTGGGAAACGCTCCGCGGGAAAAAAGGAACGCTCGCCGCGAAACGCGCGCTCGACGTCGCGGCGGCGTTCCTGATCCTGCTGGTGCTTTCGCCCGTGCTGCTTCTGCTGGCAGTTGCGGTCAAACTGGATTCCCCCGGCCCCGTTTTTTACCGGCAGATCCGCGTCGGACGCTACAACCGGGATTTTAAAATCTACAAATTCCGCACGATGGTCCGGGACGCGGACAGGATCGGGCCCGCGGTCACGGTGGGGGAGGATCCGCGCATCACGCGCGTCGGCAGACTGATCCGGAAATGCCGGATGGACGAATTTTCCCAGCTTTTCAACGTGCTGAACGGCACGATGAGCCTCGTCGGGCCGCGCCCGGAAATCAGAAAGTATGTGGACGCCTATTCCCCGGAAGGAATGGCGACGCTGCTGGTCCGGCCCGGCGTGACGGCGCCGTCGAGCATCGCGTTCAAGGACGAGGACAGGCTCCTCGACGCCGCCCGGGACCCGGACCGGGTTTACCTGGAGGAGATCCTGCCCCCGAAAACAAAGCTGAATCTGGAGTATCTCCGCGGCATCAGCGTTTCCGGAGACGTGAAGATCCTGTTCCGGACCGTCGCGGCGGTGCTGAAGCGCTGAATTTTAAGCCATATTTGCACTTTCCGTCTCATATAATGGGGTGAACAGCGGGGGATGAAAAGTTGTTTTGCCGAGGCGGAAAAGCCCTGAAGACGGCTTTGCTTTTTTTGCTTGCGGCCGCGGTCCTGACGGTCGCGGCCGGGCGCCGGCCGGGCGCGGTTCCGGCGCAGACGCAGGAGAAAAAGGCGGACTATATCAAATATGTCGAATTCAACGTTCCGTATCTCGCGCTCAAAAAAGCGCTGAATCTGGACGTCGAATCCCACAAAAGCGGCGGGAATCTGGACTGGGTCGAGCTTTTGGCGTATCTTGCCGCCAAATACGGAGGAAATTTCGACCGGTACAAGAGCTCCGACATGGATGTGCTGACCGAAAAACTGAAAACATCCAGCATCGGGGAACTGACGCGGGACATGAAATATTACCGCTATTATTCAGAGGCTTACGGAGCGGTGCTGAACGGTCTGGTCGGGGAATACCGGGAGGACGGGGAAGAAAAATACGGCCTGGTCGGCTTTTCGCCGATTGCGAAGACGTTTCCGTACTCCGACAGCGACGATTTCGGGGCGAAGCGGACCTACGGCTATGCGAGGCCCCATCTCGGGCACGACATGATGGCCGCGACCGGAACGCCGGTCATCGCGGTGGAATCCGGAGTGGTGGAGGCGCTGGGCTGGAACCAGTACGGCGGCTGGCGGATCGGGATCCGCAGTTTTGACACGAAGCGGTATTACTATTACGCCCATCTGCGCCAGAACCGCCCTTATGCGGCCGGCCTTGCCGTCGGAAAGACGGTCAAAGGCGGCGATGTGGTCGGCTATGTGGGGCGCACGGGGTACAGCGCGAAGGAAAACGTCAACAACATCAAGGTCAGCCATCTGCATTTCGGGCTCCAGCTGATTTTCGACGAAAGCCAGAAGGAGAGCGTCAACGAGATCTGGGTGGACACCTACCAGCTGACAAAGCTGCTGCGCCAGAACCAGTCGGCGGTGATCCGCAATGCGGAAACCAAGGAATATTCCCGCGCGAAAGAGATTGAAATCGAGACGCGCAATCTTTCAAATTGATTGATTTTGTCACGGCGCCATGCTATAATACATCTGTTTCAGATTCAGCGCCGCCATGGTGAAATTGGCAAACACAAAGGACTTAAAATCCTTCGGAAGCGATTCCTTGCCGGTTCAAGTCCGGCTGGCGGCACCAAAAAAGCGGCGGTCCGGCCCCTGCGGCCGGGCCGCCGCTTTTTGGCGTTGGGGTCGCCAAAAATTTTGAGCCGCGGCGCAGCTTGGAGGACCGCAGCGCCCGGATTAAAGTAATCCCTTTCCCGGATCCCGTTTGGAAAGTCCATGGAAAAACGGCTGCACAGATGCTGATTTAGAGCCTATCCATAAATTAGATATGGACTCGAATCAATTTACGCCAGACAAT
>ENA-UOOI01001593-UOOI01001593.1-fermentation-metagenome-genome-assembly--contig:-NODE-1593-length-22850-cov-15.314060_pt1 | contig 22850 bp, 15 predicted proteins | sample MGYA00245779_ERZ724027 | MGnify/ENA primary metagenome ERZ724027 (study PRJEB28704, sample SAMN03018318) | fermentation metagenome | biome: anthropogenic terrestrial biome; feature: soil...
AAAATCTCAGGTGATTACTAACTTTCTATATGGACGACTTTTGGGGGCAGGTCAGCGACTATGTTTCTGACCGGAGGGGTCATTGGTTCGAGCCCAACACGGGGAGCCAGGAGAGAGGGCCGGCGCGCAAGCACCGACCCTCTCTCTTGGCCTTTCCGCGGGACTTCAGCCGACGGCCCTGTGTTTCGGCAGGCGCATCGCGGCTGTTCACTGGCCCGGACGCTGCCGCCGCCAGCGGCGGAAAAAGGCAGCGCCCGGGCAGGAAGAAACAAGGAGCGGGACGCCCGCCACGAGGGCGGGCCGCGACTATGTTTCTGACCGGAAGGGTCGTTGGTTCGAGCCCAACACGGGGAGCCAAGAGAGAGGGCCGGCGCGCAAGCACCGACCCTATCTCTTGGCCTTTCCGCGGGACTTCAGCCGACGGCCCTGTGTTTCGGCAGGCGTATCGGCGGCTGTTCACTGGCCCGGACGCTGCCGCCGCCAGCGGCGGAAAAAGGCAGCGCCCGGGCAGGAAGAAACAAGGAGCGGGACGCGACGATGTTTCTGACTTGAATTATCGGTTTATCGTTCTTGACAAGGCGCTTAGGACCATGGATAATGATAGGGGTACCCCTTATGGTATTTGGAGGTGGAACGATGAGGCAATGCATGGATTCCGATAATCTGCACCGCCGGTTAAAAAAAATTATTGGGCAGGTGCAGGCGATCGACAGAATGATTGACGAAGATATTCCTTGCGAAGACATTCTCTCTCAGATTAACGCCGCTAAATCCGCTCTGCATAAAGTGGGGCAGATCGTGCTGGAAGGTCATATCCAACACTGTGTGAGAGACGGCATTGAACATGGGGATGCCGATCAAACCATCGCGAAGTTTACCAAAGCCGTCGAGCGTTTTGCAAATATGGTATAGTCCTAAATCGTCGCGGACCCAGACCGTTGCTTCATGGTCCGGGTTATTGCTTTTTCTTGACAACCAATAGGGGTATAGGTATAATAAGCCTATACCCCCATTGGTATATAAAGGAGGGCGTGTCTTGCGGCAATTAGAAAAAATTTTGAAATGGGGAGGGATGAAAAAAGATGTCACCATTTTAATAATCTCCGGCATCGCAATCTTGGCAAGCATCTTCCGTTTTCCCTTGCCCTTTGATGCGGCATGGGCTGCCATCATTTTATGCGGCGTCCCTATCGTTTTGGAAGCGGTGATCGGTCTGGCAACGTCTTTCGATATCACGGCCGACGTTCTGGTTTCCATCGCCTTAATTGCCTCCGTCATGATCCGCGAAGATTTCGCAGCCGGCGAAGTGGCTTTTATTATGCAGCTCGGTGCTTTGCTTGAGGACCTCACGGTTGCGAAGGCACGGGCGGGCATCGAAAAACTGGTTCGCTTGACTCCGCGCACCGCCAGAAAAATAATCGATTCCGATGAAATGATCGTCCCGGCGGAGCAGGTGCAGGTCGGCGACGTGCTGCGCGTGCTTCCCGGGGAAACGGTTCCCGTCGACGGGATCATTCGTTCCGGCCAAACTTCCGTCAATCAGGCCGCGATGACCGGCGAATCTTTACCCGTCGATAAGGGAGTCGGCGACGAGGTCTCCAGCGGCACCGTCAATCAGTTCGGCTGTTTTGACATGCGGGCGACAAGGGTGGGGGAAGACAGCTCCATCCAGCGCATGATACGGCTCGTCCAGTCCGCCGACGCCGGAAAAGCAAAAACCGTCGGCCTTGCGGACCGCTGGGCCACCTGGATTGTCGTCGTCGCTCTGACGGCAGCGGGGCTGACTTGGCTGATCAGCGGCCGGATGATCCGGGCGGTTACGGTCCTGGTCGTGTTTTGCCCGTGTGCCCTTGTTCTGGCCACCCCGACGGCCATTATGGCCGCGATCGGAAACGCCGCCAAGCGCGGATTCCTCGTCAAGGAAGGGGATGCGCTGGAACGTCTGGCGTCGGTGTCCGATATCGCTTTTGACAAGACGGGGACGCTGACTTACGGAACTCCCCGGGTCGTCGCCGTCCGCAGCTCTCAGGCAGATCTTTCGGAGAGTGAAGTTTATACATACGCCGCCTGCGCTGAGTCGCGTTCGGAGCACCCGCTCGGCAAGGCGATCGTCCGCTGTTATCGGAATACCCGGCTGGGCGGGCTTGCGGAGGCGGAAGGGTTTCAAACGATCCCCGGCCGCGGCGTGCAGGCCGGCGTTCATCACAAAGAGATTCTCGCGGGGAATCTCGAACTTTTTAAGGAACGACGGATCGCGGTCCCGGATCGGGTGCTGGAAGAGGCCGAAAGCTTTCGGAACGACGGCTGCACCGTTACGTTTCTTGCAGTCGAGAAAAAGCTGGCCGGTTTTATCGCGCTGGCAGATACCGTGCGCGAGAATGCCGCCGAGACGATTTCGGAGATCAAGGCGGCGGGAGTCACGCCGGTCCTCCTGACCGGCGACCATCAGAACGCCGCGAGGCATATTTCGGAACAGCTGCATGTGGATGAGGTGCATTCGGACTGCCTGCCCGAGGATAAATTGAATTGGATCGACGCCTGCCAGAAAGAGCGGAGGCAGGTCTGCATGATTGGGGACGGAATCAACGACGCTCCCGCGCTGAAAAAAGCTTCCGTCGGGATCGCGATGGGAGGAATCGGCAGCGATATCGCGGTGGATGCCGCCGATATCGCCCTTGTCAACGACAATATCGGGGAGCTTCCCCATTTGCTCCGCCTGGCGAGGCGGATGATGGTCACAATTCAATGCAACATCTCTTTCTCCATGGCGCTGAATTTTGTCGCCCTCGCTTTGGCAGTCACGGGAATCTTAAATCCCGTCGTGGGGGCCCTGGTCCATAACGCGGGCTCCGTCGCGGTCGTGATCGACTCGGCATTTTTATTGAAATGGAGGGAAAAGGTATGAAAGAAACGTTTTTTACTGGTTGGTGCGGTTATTTTACGCACAGGGCTTTACTATGGGGACCATCGTGAAGAATCATTGCTTCGGCGTCCTGATGTTTCGGTCTTGCGGAAGCGGAATCGGACGGGCTGTCGACCTCTTACAGCATTTCCAGTTGATTATGCAAGTGGGTTTGTGTTTTTCCCCCCCCGAAGGCGGGGGAAAACACATCATCTTTCGCAAATTGAAATGGAATTGCTGTAAGCAGCCCGCCGGAAACACGCAGAACAAACCGGCGGCATGCGATCCCCTCGCGGGAGGATCGTGCCGCCGGCCGCTTTTCGATGCCTGCTCGGTGTTACGGGATATCGTTCCCGGCCGCGCGGTAGATTTCGTACCATTCTTCGCGGGTCAGGCGGATGTCCGCGGCCTTCGCGCATTCCTTCAGCCGGTCCGGATTCATGGTGCCGGTGACCGGCTGGATCCGCGCCGGATGCCTCAAAATCCACGCGAGGGCGATGGCGGTGTTCGATACGCCGTAGTTCGCCGCGACTTTGTCGATCGCCCGGTTCAGCTCCGGAAATTTGTCGCGGTTGAGGAACACGCCCTCGAAGAAGCCGTACTGGAACGGCGACCACGCCTGGATGGTGATGTCGTTCAGCCGGCAGTAGTCCAGCACGCTGCCGTCCCGGTCCACGGCGGCGGGGGTCTCCATGTTCACGTTCACGCCGTTCGAGATCATGCCGGCGTGGGCGATGCTTAACTGGAGCTGATTGGCGACGATCGGCTGCTTCACCGATTTTTTCAGCAGCTCAATCTGCATCGGCTTCTGGTTGGAGACGCCGAAATTCCGCACTTTCCCGGAATTCTTCAGGATGTCCAGCGCCTCGGCCACCTCGTCCGGCTCCATCAGCGGGTCCGGGCGGTGCAGCAGAAGGACGTCCAGATAATCGGTCTTCAGGCGCTTCAGGCTGCCGTCGACGGCTTCCAGAATATGCTGTTTGGAAAAGTCGTACCGTTCCTTCCGGATGCCGCATTTGGACTGGAGGATGATCTTTTCGCGGATGCTGTCGTTCATATGGATCGCGTCCGCGAAGATCGATTCGCAGGTCCCGCCCCCGTAGATGTCCGCGTGGTCGAAGAAATTGAGTCCCGCTTCCAGGGCGGTGCGGACCAGCTTTTCCGCGCCGGCTTTGTCCACGGAATTGATGCGCATGCATCCGACCGCGATCACGGGCACTTCCAAGCCCGAACTCCCGAGCTTCATCGTTCTCATCTTTCGCACACTCCTTGTTCCAAAAATAGGGGAAAGTCCTCCCTTTTCACTATAAACCTTGGAGTCCCCTTCAAGTCAATCCCTCAAGGCAAAAAAATTTCCGGATTTCAGGAGCGGTTCAGATAATCGAGGAGGCCGGCGTCGCGCCCGTCCTTTTTATAAAGGCGCGGGACGCGCTTCGCCACGCCGCAGACGATCTCGTAGCTGATGGTGCCGGCAAGGCCCGCGAGCTCGTCGGCGGAGACGCACTCTTCCCCGTCCCGGCCGATCACGGTGACCGTGTCGCCGGCCCGGACGCCCGGGATCTCCGTCACGTCCAGCATCGTCTGGTCCATGCAAACGCGGCCGATGATCTTCGCGCGCCGGCCGCGCACCAGCATGCAGGCGTTTTCAGAGAGTCTGCGCAGATACCCGTCCGCATAGCCGATCGGCACGGTCGCCACGACGGTGGGTTTTTCCGCGCGGAACCGGCGGCCGTAGCTCACGCACGAGCCCTCCGGGATCGTCTTGACCAGCGCCACGGTGCTTTTGAGCGAGAGCGCCGGCTCGAGCGGCGCGCGGTGGATCATCTCCGCCGAGGGCATCAGCCCGTACAGGATGATGCCGGGGCGCACCATGTCGAGCTGGGTCTCCGGGAAATCGAAAACGGCGGCGGAGTTCGCGCAGTGCCGGAGCCTGAAACGCAGGCCGCGTTTTTCCAGGCGGGAAACCGCCCCGGTCAGCGCGCGGAACTGCCGCCGGGTGAAGCCGCGCCCGGCCTCGCCCTCGTCCGCGGCGGCGAAATGCGTGAAGATGCCCTCCGGCTCCAGCCCCGGCAGCCGGCAGGCGCGCTCCATCGCGTCGATGGAATCGCCGTCCCGCAGCGGGTCCTGGTAAAAGAAGCCCACGCGGCTCATGCCCGTGTCCACCTGCAGGTGGGTGCGCACGGTCACGCCCGCCTTCACGGCCTCGGCCGAGAGCTGCCCGCCGTATTCCGGGCCGACGATCGCCTGCGCCACGTTGTTTTGGGCCAGCTGCGCGGCCATGCAGGGCGGCGTGTAGCCGAGGATCAAAATCGGCTTGAGCGCGCCCGCGCGGCGGATCTGCAGCGCCTCCTCCAGGTTGGAGACCGCGAACCAGTCCGCGCCGAGGGCCTCGTATTCCTGTGCGAGGCGCTCGGCCCCGTGGCCGTAGGCATCCGCCTTCACGACGCAGCACATCTTGGTCCCCGGCTTCAGCCGCGCCCGGATCTCCCGGTAGTTGTTCGCAATCGCGTCCAGGTCGATCTCGGCCCAGGTACGCTTCAGACACAAATCCATTTCTTCGCCAGCCTTATTGAAAATATCGGACGCCGGACTCGAAGATCCTCTGATCCTTTTCGCCGGGGACGTTCTTGTAAAGGTCTCTGCCCTGCCGCTCGGAATGGCCCATCTTGCCGAGGACGCGCCCGTCCGGGCTGGTCACGGCCTCCGCCGCCCAGACGGAGCCGTTCGGGTTCCACTCGACGCGGCCGCTCGGCTTGCCTTCCGGCGTGCAGTACTGCGCCGCGATCTGCCCATTTTCCGCCAGCCGGAGCAGCGTGTCCTCGTCCGCCGTAAAGCGCCCCTCGCCGTGGGAGACGGGCAAAGCGAACACCTCGCCCGCGTTCACGCCCGTGAACCACGGGGACTTTACAGACGTCACGCGCGTGTAGGCCATGCGGGAGACGTGCCGGCCCAGCGTGTTGAACGTGAGGGTCGGGGCGTCCGGTGAGGGCGGCACGATGCGCCCGTACGGGACGAGGCCGAGCTTGACCAGGGCCTGGAACCCGTTGCAGACGCCGAGCATCAAGCCGCCGCGGACCTCGAGCAGGCGGGCGACCGCCTCCGCGATCCTCGGGCTGCGGAACGTTGTGGCAATGAACTTGCCGGACCCGTCCGGCTCGTCGCCGCCGGAAAAGCCGCCCGGCAGCATCACGATCTGCGCCCGGTCGATTTCTTCGGCCATGCGGGCGATGGTCTCCTCGATCTCGGCGGGCGTCCGGTTGCGGACCACGAGGATCTCCGGCCGCGCGCCCGCGCGCTCAAACGCCCGGGCGCTGTCGTATTCGCAGTTGGTGCCGGGGAACACGGGGATGAACACGCGCGGCTTCGCGGCCGCCACGGCGGGCGGGGCCGTGTTGCGCGAGATGTAGAGCGGGACCTCGCGCACCGGCTGGGGGGGCGCCTGCGTCGGGAACACGCTTTCCAGCGTGCCGCCCCACGCGGCGTCGAGCTCTCCGAGCGGCAGCGCGTCGCCGCCCAGGTTGATTTCCGGCTCGGGGAGGGTCTCCCCGAGCGGCAGATAGGCGAGGCCCTCGGGCGCTTCGCCGTTCTTCAGCTCCGCGATCACGGTGCCGGCCAGCGGCGAGAACAGAAGCCGCGGCTCCAGCGCCGCGGGCCGGAACCGGAAGCCGATCCGGTTGCCGAAGGCCATGCGCGCGACGGCGGCGGCCGCGCCGCCCTCCCTCACGACGGAGGCCGCGAGGATGCGCCCGCTTTTTGCCATCCGGAACAGGCAGGCGTAGTACCGCCGCAGCGCGGCCCAGTCCGGCAGCAGGGTCTTCGGGTCCTCCGGGACCGGGAACAGCACGACCTCGTTCCCGGCCTCCCGGAAAGCCGCGGAGACCGTCCGGCTCGCCTTCGTCATCGCGACGGCGAAGCTCACCAGCGTGGGGGGCACGTCGAGGTCCTCGAACGTGCCGCTCATGCTGTCCTTGCCGCCGATCGCAGGCACGCCCAGCCCCATCTGGGCCGAGAGCGCGCCGAGCAGCGCCGCCGCGGGCAGGCCCCACCGCCTGGGGTCGCCGGTCATGCGGCCAAAATATTCCTGGAAGGTCAGCCGGCTTGCCAGCGGGTCGGCCCCGGCGGCGGCCAGCTTCGAGAGGCTCTCCGCCACGGCCCACGCCGCCCCGTGGAACGGCGAGAACCGCGCGATGCCGGGGATGAACCCGTAGGCCATCGCCGTCGCGTCGTCCGTCTCGCCGTTCGGGACGGGCAGCTTCGCCGCCATCGCCTCTTCGGGCGTCCGCTGGTATTTCCCCGCGAAGGGCATCAGCACGGTCGCCGCGCCGATGCTCGAGTCGAACCGCTCCGCCAGCCCCTGCTGGCTGCACACGTTCAGGCGCGTGAGGTTTTTGCGGAACGCCTCGGGGAGCGGCAGGCCGCGCAGGCATTCCGGCACCCGGGTGCGGTAGTCGTCCTTCGGGTCGGCCGCGGGAAGCAGGACCCGCGCGTGCTGGGGCACGCCGTTCGTGGCGAGGAACGAGCGGGCAAGGTCGACGATCCGGTCCCCGCGCCACTCCATGATGAGGCGCGGCTCCTCCGTCACCACGGCGACCGGCGTCGCGTCGAGGTTTTCCTCGTGCGCGGCGGCGACGAACCGGTCCGTGTCTTCGGGCGCGAGGACCACGGCCATCCGCTCCTGCGATTCCGAGATCGCCAGCTCGGTGCCGTCGAGACCCTCGTATTTTTTCGGGACCTTGTCAAGGTCGATCCGCAGGCCGTCGGCCAGCTCGCCGACGGCGACGCTCACGCCGCCCGCGCCGAAATCGTTGCAGCGGCGGATCAGGCGGGCGATCTCCGGCCGGCGGAACAGGCGCTGGATCTTCCGCTCGGTGGGCGGGTTGCCCTTCTGCACCTCGGCGCCGCAGTCCTCAATGGATTTTTCCGTGTGCGCCTTGGAGGAGCCGGTCGCGCCGCCGCAGCCGTCGCGGCCGGTCGCGCCGCCCAGCAGGACGACGACGTCGCCCGGGCGCGGGGCCGTGCGCACCACGTTCTCCTTCGGCGCGGCGCCGATCACCGCACCGATCTCCATGCGCTTGGCGACGTAGCCGGGGTCGTAAAGCTCCGTGACCTGCCCGGTCGCAAGGCCCACCTGGTTGCCGTAGGAGCTGTACCCCTGCGCCGCGCCCGTCGTGATCTTGCGCGTGGGCAGCTTGCCGCGCAGCGTCTTTTCAAACGGCACGCGCGGGTCGCCGGAGCCGGTGACCCGCATCGCCTGGTAGACGTACGCCCGGCCGGAGAGCGGGTCGCGGATCGCGCCGCCCAGGCAGGTGGCCGCGCCGCCGAACGGCTCGATCTCCGTCGGGTGGTTGTGGGTCTCGTTCTTGAACTGCACCAGCCATTTCTGCGGCTTCCCGTCCACCGTGACGGGGACCTCGACCGAGCAGGCGTTGATCTCGTCGCTCGCGTCCAGATCGGGGAGCTTCCCGCGCTTTCTCAGCGCCTTGGCCCCGACCGTCGCCAGGTCCATCAGGCAGACGGGGCGCTTCGCGCCCTCTTTGCCGTAGGCTTCCTCCCGCGCCCTGAAATACGCGCGCAGGGCGTCCTCAAACGCGGGGCGCAGGGCGGAGGGCTCCGCCTCGATTTTGTCCAGCTCCGTCAGAAAGGTCGTGTGGCGGCAGTGGTCGCTCCAGTAGGTGTCGATCACCCGCAGCTCCGTGACGGTCGGGTCGCGTTTTTCCGTGTTCCGGAAATAGTCCCGGCAGAACGCGAGATCCCCGAAGCTCATCGCGAAGCCCCTGCGGGCGTGATACTCCCGCAGGGCCGCGTCGTCCCATTCCGCAAAGCCCGCGACGCGCGCGACGTCGGGCGGGATTTTCGCCTTCGCGCCGAGCGTCTCCGGCTTATCGGGGGACGCGGGGCGGCTCTCGACCGGATTGATGCAGTACGACTCGATCTTCCGGAACTCCGCGTCGCTCAGATCGCCCTTCACGGCGATCAGCTTCGCGGTGGCGACCTGCGGGCGCTCGCCCTGCGTCAGAAGCTGCACGCACTGCGCGGCGGAATCCGCCCGCTGGTCGAACTGCCCGGGCAGGTACTCGACCGCGAAGGCGCGGTACCCCTCCGGCAGCGGATAGGTTTCCTCGTAGACGCGGTCCAGGTTCGGCTCCGAGAGGATCGTGTCCCGCGCCGCCTCGAACTCTTCCCGCGAAAGGCCGGCAAGATCGTACCGGTTGGCGAGGCGGACGTCCTCGACGGCCGCAAGCCCGAGGTTTTCCCTCAGGTCGGCCTTCAGATTCCGCGCCTCGATATCGAACCCCGGCTTTTTTTCGACAAATACCCGGATGACTTCAGACATGGCTCCCCCGTTCCGCGTTTTCCGCTCAGTGGATCGAATAATGTTTATTTTATCACAGCCGGCGGCCGGATGAAAGGGCCGCGGCCTATTTTCTCACGTCAGCTTCGCGGCCTGGACCATCAGGGCCGAGGCCAGCCGCCCCGCCGAGGCGATGCTGCCCTCGTCGGAGTTTTCCACCACCACGGCGAACGCGAGCGGCGTCTCCGCCCGGGAGGAAAATCCGACCATCCAGCAGTTGTCGCCCCGGCCGCTCACCTGTGCGGTGCCGGTCTTGGCGCACACAGCCAGGCCCGGGAACAGCCCGTCGCCGTAGGCGTGCGAGACGTTGTAGCGCATGTATTCCGCAAGACGCCGGGCGGTCTCGGTTTTCAGGAGCGCCGGGCCGGCCTTCGCTTCGCCGCGCCGGGTCTCCACGCCGAACGGCCCCGTCACGCTTTGGATGAAATAGGGCATCACGGGCGTGCCGCCGTTCGCGGCGGCGCCCATCAGCACCAGCATGTGGTAGGGGTTCGCAAGGTCGGTGTACTGCCCCACGCCGGACCACGCCAGCTCGTCCGGCTGCGCGGAGGCGACGCTGTAGGAGCTTTTGGCCGAGGGGATGCCGTCCAGGCTGAAGCTGCGGTTGAAGCCCATTTCGTCCGCCTGCGCGCCCATTTTTTCCCGGCCAAGCTCCACGGCGATCTGCGCGAACGCCACGTTCGAGGATTTGGCCAGCGCGTTCTTGAAACTCAATTTCCCGTAGGCGCGCAGGTCGGTGATCCTGTTGCCGTTGATCACGACGCTGCCGCTGCAGTTCCACGTGCGGCCGTCCAGGTTCGGGATGTTCTCGATCGCGCAGGCCGAGGTGACCAGCTTGAAGATGGAGCCGGGCGTCAGCGAGGAGGAGAGCACCTTGTTCACGTAGACGCCCTCGTATTTGCCGGTCTTGTCGGTGTTCAGGTCCTTCGGCGGGTTCTGCGGGTCGTAGTCCGGCGTGCTGACCATGCACAGCAGCTCGCCGGTCCGGTAGTTGTAGACGGCCGCCGCCCCGCTGCGGGAGCCCAGCTTCTGCCGCGCGAGCCGGCACAGCCCGCTGTCGAGCGTGAGGCGGATGTCGCCGCCGTTGCTTTTGCCGGTGGGCGAGGCGAGGCCGGTGATGAGGTTGTAGCCGACCAGATCCGAGCGGAAGCTGTGCTGTACGCCCGCGGAGATATACCCGCGCGTGTCGCCCACGGCGTGCAGCATCGCCCGCCGCGCCGTCGCGTCGCCGCCGTAGACCCGTTTGCCGTTCTTCGTTTCCGCCAGCACGGCGCCGTTCCGGTCGAGCACGCGGCCCTCGGCGGCGGTCTGGCTTTCGCCGGTGATGTGGCGGTTGAACGGCTGCACGGCCCAGTCCCCGCCGTGCAGCGCGAGGCCCCAGAGGAACACCCCCAGGCCGAATAGGAACGCCCCCGCCAGAAGGTAGAGCGCCAGCGAGCGGAACCCGGTCGTCTTCATCGTTTCCGCCTCCTCGCCGCGTAGGTGCGCTCGTCGTTGGCCTTCAGAAACGCGAGCAGCCCCCAGACCGAGACCATGCTGGAGCCGCCCAGGCTGATGAACGGCAGCGTGACGCCCGTCATGGGCAGCACGTCGGTCGCGCCGAACACGTTCAGGCCGGTCTGGAACAGCAGCATCCCCGCCGCCGCGCACGCCGAGATCGAGTAGAGCGTCGAGCGGCTGCGCGTCACGTCGGAGCGCGCGTAGAACGCGAGGCCCGCGAGGATCAGCACCACCGTGAGGGCGAGGACCAGCCCCAGCTCCTCGCACAGCATGCCGAACACCAGGTCGCTGTCGCCGGCGAACACGCCTTTCAGGGCCCCTTTCCCCAGGCCCGCGCCGAACAGCCCGCCCGTCGCGGAGTAGCTGAGCACGCGCACCTGCTGGTATCCGCCGGAGTCGTTCACGTGCTCCCACACGTGCCGCCACGCGGCGAACCGCTGCGCCACGTAGGGTCTGAACTTCAGAATCAGGAACGCGCCGATCCCCGCGGCCGAGCAGGCCAGCGCGACGGTCCGCAGGCTGCCGGAGCGCATGAACGCGATGAGGAGGAACGTGACGAAGAAGATGCAGGCGGTGCCGAAGTCCTTCATCAGGAACAGCGCGCCGACGCACGCGGCGGAGAACGCGATGAAGCCCGTCAGGTTCTGGTAGGTCTGGAGCCTGTCCAGCGTGGAGGCGCCCACCAGGATGAACGCGATCTTGATCAGCTCGGAGGGCTGCAGGCTGAACGGCCCCAGCACGATCCAGTTGCGGGCGCCGTTGCGCTCCCGCGCGAGCAGCAGGTTGGCCGCGAACAGCAGCATCGCCAGCGCGCCGGCGGCCACGCGCCAGCGCATCACGCGCTCCGGGTCACCGAGGAACCAGACCAGGAAGCAGTACAGCACCACGCCGATCGCCACGCCCAGCAGCTGCGTGTAGGTGATCTTCACGCCGACGCCGCTCAGCAGCATCACGCCGACGCCGCTCAGCAGGAAGGCCAGCGTCTCGAGCTCGAAGCTCACGCGCCCGAGGATCTTCATCGAATAGAAATAGAGGGACCATTCGAGGACCAGCAGCGCGCCGAACGGGATCAGCGGCGCCGGGTCCGGCCTGCCCTGCGCGAAGCAGGCCTGCGCGCACAGCAGCAGCTGGACCAGCGCCGTCGCCTGCAGCAGGCGGAACGGGCTGGCCGCGCGGCCGCGCACCGGCTTGGGCGGCTTCAGGCCCGCCACGTCGGCCGTGCGCTTGAGGGTCAGCGCCGTCGAGCCCATCGTGATCACGTCGCCCGGAAAGACGGGTGCGCTCCGCTTCACTTTTTTCCCGTTCACAAACGTGCCGGCCTTGGAGTTCGTGTCCGTCACCAGCCACCCGCTCTCGCGGCGCATCAGCACGGCGTGCGCGCGGCTCGCGGTCTGGTCGCGCAGCACGATGTCGCAGCTGCGGCTGCGGCCGATGGAATTTTCCCAGTACAGCACGGGGATCACCGTGCGGGCGGCCGTATCCTCGAGCACCACCACGGGCTCTTCCCGGCGCTTGCCGAGGCGGAGCGAGCGGAAGCAGCGGTGCGCGGTGGCGATGCACAGCAGCGGCACCGCGACGCGGAGGGCGTACAGCGCGGCGGAGATCCATTCGGCGGGTAAAGTCAAGCGGCGTCCTCCTTCCTAAGCTTTTCGGCGATCTGAAGCGGGACCTTCTCAATTATACAGAATCCGGCCCATAAAGTAAACCGGGGGCCGTTTTGCGGCGTCCCCGGTTAGTATGCCCTGTTTTCGGCGTCCGAGCTTGCGGTCAGTTCTTTTTCACCGCTTCGCCCGCGCGTTTGAAGATGCTGTTCGGCGCGACGAATCCGCGCACCATCGAAAGCGGGTAGATGTTCGTGTCCCTGCCGACGACCGTGCCGGGGTTCAGGACCGAGTTGCACCCCACCTCCACGCGGTCGCCCAGCATCGCGCCCATTTTCCGCAGACCCGTCTCGATGCGCCCCTCCGGCGTGCGGATGGTCACGGGGGTCCGGTCGGACTTGATGTTCGAGGTGATGGACCCCGCGCCCATATGCGCGCGGAACCCCAGGATCGAATCGCCGACGTAGTTGAAGTGCGGCACCTCCACGCGGTCGAACAGGATCACATTTTTGAGCTCGGTCGAGTTGCCGACGACGCAGCCGGCGCCGACCAGCGCGTTGCCGCGCACGAAGGCGCACTGGCGGACCTCGGTCTCCGGCCCGATGATGCACGGCCCGTGCAGATAGGCGGAATCAAAGACCCGCGCGGACTTCGCGACCCACACGTTTTCCCCGCGCCGCTCGTACTCCTCCGGCGGGAGCGCCGCGCCCAGCCGCAGGATGAACTCCCCGATCCTCGGCAGGGCCTCCCACGGGTAGGCCAGGCCGCCGAGCAGCGGGGCCGCGGCCGTATGCGTCAGGTCGAACAGATTCCGGATCTTCGCCGGTTCAAATTCCATAGCAGAACGCTCCCTCTCAAAATCTGATCCGACCTATTATATTGTTTTTCGTCCCCGCCGTCAATGCCCCGCGTCGTCCGCAAGGCTCTTTTTCAGATTCAGAAGGTCCGCGGTGCCGATGTGCCCGTCGCGGTCCAGGTCGGCGGCCGCCGCCTGGTCCTCCCGCAGCCCGGCGATTCGGGAGAGGTAGTCGTACAGCAGGCCGCACGCCTGCGGGGTGGGCGCGCCGCACCGCGTCAGATCGCCGGCCACGGCCGCGGTGCTCGCGCTCAGCACCCGGCCGGTGTCGTCCAGCACGCGGATCACGTCGCCGGTGCAGACGCTCCCGCTTTTCCGCGCCGCGCCCGCGGCGGTCAGGACCGAGACCGCGCGTTCCTCCGGCTTATACTGCCCCGGCGCGTAAAGCTCTTTCTTCAGATCCTCGACGGTGACGGGCGCGCGGAAAAACACGAAGCGGTCCGCCGGCGGTTCTTCGCCGCCGGAAGACGGCGTCCCGGATTGCTCCGGCTGTGAAACCGCGGAGGACGCGGGCGGCGGAAACCCGGACGACGCGGAGGAAGAAGAATCGGACGGCGGGGAGGAAGAGGGATCGGCGGGCGGGGAGGAAGAAGAATTGGCGGATGGGGAGGAGGGAGCCGCCGAAGAAGAAGGGGGAGCCGCGGAGGATTCCGGCGGCATCGGTTCCCCTTGGATTTCGATGGTGAACTCGGCGACGGTCCGGCCGCTTCCGTCCCTGATCTGTGCCCGGTCGCCGGAATGGACCTCCCGGGCGCGCGTCTCCCCGTCCGGGCCGAGGACGGCGAGCGTATATCCCAACCCCGCCGGGACGAGGGCTTTCCTCAGGGACACGACGGTGCTGCCCGCGGGGAACACGCGAACCACCGCTTCTTTCCCGGAGCCGGACGCTTCCGACCCGCGCGAGACGGCCGGCGCCGCCGCGAGGAACAGCAGCGTCAGCAGCATCGCGGCCAGGAGGAAGCCTTTTTCCCGCTTTTCCATCCTTTTCACCACCATAGCACCCTTATGGTAGTATTTCCCTGAGAAAAATGTCGAAAATGTGTCTTTCTTTCACATACGGGCAGGCACGGCCTGCACTTTCGGCCCGCGGGCAAAGCCCGGCTCGGCCCGCCGTTTTGCTGGAAGTGAACCGTAAGCTTTGTTTGGCGGGACAGTTTACGAAATCTCCCGGAAAGATGAATGCCGTCTGTGCGGTACCTGCCCCGGTTTTGGCTCTCCGGGAGTGCAGGGGGGACGGATTAGGGCCCCTCTCGTGCGGAGGTTACAGCATTTCCAGTTGATTATGCAAGTGGGTTTGTGTTTTCCTCCGCCGGAGGCGGAGGAAAACACATCATCTTTTTGACGGATCAAATAAAAGAGAAGGTTCCTCCGCCTTTTGAAAAAGGCGGGCGAAAACTTCACCGTATGTCCTGCGGGCGGCGTTTTCCTTACCGAAACGAAAAATCTCCCGAAGCAGAATTCGACGCTTCGGGAGATTCCCGTTTCAGTCCCGGCTGCCTTCACTTCCGTTTTTCGCTCTGCCCCATGCCGGGCCGAAGCAGGCTTTGCCTGCCGGAGTTCAGGACCGCGAGGACCGTGACGCCCACGTCTGCGAACACGGCTTCCCACAGGCTTGCGAGACCGAGGGCGCCGAGCGTCAGGAAGACGGCCTTGACGCCCAGCGCAAAAACGATGTTCTGCATCACGATCCGGCGGGTCTTTTTGGCGATGCCGATGGCGCCGGCGAGCTTGGAAGGCTCGTCGGTCATCAGCACCACGTCGGCCGCCTCGATCGCCGCGTCGGAGCCGAGGCCGCCCATCGCCACGCCGACGTCGGCCCGCGCCAGAGCGGGCGCGTCGTTGATGCCGTCCCCGACGAACACCAGCTTCCCGCCCGCGGGGACTTCCCGGAGGAGCTCCTCCGTTTTCTCCACCTTTTGCTGCGGCAGCAGCTCCGCGTAGACCGCGTCGAGCCCCAGCTCTCTGCCGACCTTTTCTCCGGCCGCCCTGCCGTCGCCGGTCAGCATCACGGCTTTGCGGACCCCCTCCGCCTTCAGTTCCCGGACGGCCTCCCGGCTGTCCGGCTTGACTTCGTCGGAGATCACGAGATACCCCGCGAACGTCCCTCCGACCGCGAGGTAGACGGCGGTCCCGGGCGCCGCCGCTTTTCCCCGGGCAATCCGGTTGGAATCCATCCACTTCGCATTTCCGGCGAGGACCGGCTTTCCGTCGATCTTCACGCGGATCCCGCGGCCGGGAAGCTCTTCATGATCGGCGATGCGCCGGGTGTCGATCTCTTTGCCGTAGGCGTCCCGGATCGAGGCGGCGATCGGGTGGCAGGAGAAGCCTTCCGCGTGCGCGGCGAGCGCGAGGACCTCGTCGTTTGAAAATCCGTTTGCCGCCTTGGTCTCCGTGACTTTGAAGCAGCCTTTCGTCAGCGTCCCGGTCTTGTCGAAGACGACCGTGTCCACCTTGTTGAGGGCTTCGAGGTAGTTGCTGCCCTTGACGAGGATCCCGGCCCTCGAGGCCCTGCCGATCCCTCCGAAAAATCCCAGCGGGACCGAGACGACAAGGGCGCACGGGCAGGAAACGACCAGGAAGATCAGGCCGCGGCGGGCCCAGTCCGCAAATGCGGCCCCCGGCACCGCAAGGGGCGGGACGACCGCCAGCGCGAGCGCCGCGAGCACGACGGCGGGGGTGTAGTAACGGGCGAATTTTGTAATAAAGTTCTCGGTGGGCGCTTTGCGGCTGCCGGCGTTCTGTACCAGGTCCAGAATCTTTGAGGCGGTGGATTCGCGGAATCCTTTTGTGACCTCGACGGTCAGCAGGCCGCCTTGATTGACCGAGCCCGAGAGCACCCCGCTCCCAGGTTCCGCATCGCGCGGAAGGGATTCTCCCGTCAGCGCGGACGTGTCGAGGGAGGACCTCCCCTCCGTCACCGTCCCGTCGAGCGGAACCCTTTCGCCCGGCTTCACGACGATGAGATCCCCGACGCCGACTTCTTCCGGCGTCACCCGCCGCACCTCGCCGCCGATTTTCAGATTGGCGTAATCGGGGCGGATCTCCGTCAGCGCGGCGATCGACCGGCGGGAGCGGCTCACGGCGGCGTCCTGAAGCAGCTCGCCCACCTGATAGAACAGCATCACGGCGGCGCCTTCCGGGTATTCACCGAGGACGAAGGCGCCGATCGTCGCCGCGCCCATCAGAAAATTTTCGTCGAAGATCCGGCCTTTTGTGATGTTCCGGACGGCTTGGAACAGCACCTTCCAGCCCGCCGAAAGGTAAGCGGCGAAGAATACCGCGAATTCGGCCGGCCGCGGGAAGGTGAAAATCAGGCCCGCGGCGAAGAGGGCGGCTCCGGCCGCCAGCCCGATGTGGGAGAACCTTTCTTTCCGTTCGTCGGATTCCGGCTCCCGCTTTTTCAGGACGATTTCGGAGTCGTACTTTTCGGCGATGCTTTCGATCCTGGCGGGCAGGGATGCCGGAATTTCCGCGCCCGAAAGTTCGAGCGTCAGGGCTTTCAGGGCAAAGTCAACCTTTGAAGATGCCACGCCCGGCAGATCGCTGACCTCCCGCTCGATGATTTTGGCGCAGTTTCTGCAGCACAGGCTGCGGAAGCTGTAGGTTTTCTTAAGCGTTGCCTCCATGGATCTTCCTCCGTATCGTTTTTATTGGGGAATCGCCTTGCCAAATATTGAATTACATGAACAATTGAACATTACTTCAACTATAACGGCAAAAAAATTTACCGTTCCTCCACGTGCGACAGACCCTGGTCGAAAATATTTTTTACATGGTCGTCGTCAAGCGAATAATAAACGACCTTGCCGTCGCGGCGGTTCCGGATCAGCTTCGCCTGCTTGAGGATGCGCAGCTGGTGCGAGATGGCCGACTTCGTCATGCCGAGCACCGCCGCAATGTCGCAGACGCACAGCTCCGACTCGAACAGCGCGCAGAGGATCTTGACCCGCGTCGAATCCCCGAACACCTTGAACAGGTCCGCGAGGTCCAGCAGGTTCTCCTCGTCCGGCAGAAGCGAGCGGACCTTGCGCACCGCGCCCTCGTGGATTACGGTACAGTCGCACTTGTCGATATCCGGGATGCACGGATTCACGGAAGACCCTCCTTTCCGGCACAACGATTGAACAATTATTCAACCGTATTATTATAGTATAGCCTTCCGGCCCGAAATGTCAATCTTTTTTGAAAAAGTTCTGCTGCTGTAGCAATTCCAGCCTTGAGCGAGCGGCGAAAATTGCTTCTCCCCCCGCCGGAGGCGGGGGGAGAAGCAAAAATTCCGCAACTTAACTGGAAATGATGTAGGGGGGCGGCCGTTTTGCGGAACAGCCGGAACGTTAAAATTATGTATTTTTCGTCATAAAAATACCCCGCGTATTGCCAAAACGGCGGCCGCGGGAAATTTTTATCGAAAGAGGAATTTTAATGCCCCTTCGGCGGCAGGAAGCCGACTTTTTTCATGACCTTCCGCAGCATGCGGACTGAAAGCGCATAGGCTCTCTGCGCGCCGTCGTTCCAGCACTGCTCCAGATAATCGCGGTTCTTGATATAGTCGGCGTATTGCTCGCGGATCGGGCGCAGGTGCTCGGCGACGGCCTCGCCCACGGCGGCCTTGAACTCGCCGTAGCCCTTGCCCGCGAAGTCCGATTCGATCTGCTCCATCGTCTCGCCCGTCACGCAGGAGTAGATGCCCATCAGGTTGTTCACGCCGTCCTTGCCCTCGGCCCGGCGCACGCTGGCCTCGCTGTCGGTCACGGCGCGGCGGAATTTGCGCTGGATATCCTCCGGCTTGTCGAGCACGGCGACGAAGGCGTTCGCGTTTTCGTCGGATTTGCTCATCTTTTTGGCCGGGTCCTGCAGCGACATGATCTTCGCGCCGTGCTTCGGGATATAGGCGTCCGGCATCTTGAAGACCGGGCCGTAGAGGCCGTTGAACCGCTCCGCGATGTCGCGGGTCAGCTCGACGTGCTGCTTCTGGTCCGCGCCGACCGGCACCAGGTCCGTCTGGTACAGCAGGATATCCGCCGCCATCAGCGCGGGGTAGGTGAACAGCCCGGCGTTCACGTTGTCGGCGTGCTTGGCGGATTTGTCCTTGAACTGCGTCATGCGCTGCAGCTCCCCGAACTGGGTGTAGCAGTCCAGAATCCACGCGAGCTGCGCGTGCGTCGGCACGTGGCTCTGGATGAAGAACAGGCTCTTCTTGGGGTCGATCCCGCAGGCCAGCAGCAGGGCGTAGGCCTCCAGCGTGCGGCGGCGGAACGCGGCCGGGTCCTGCCGCACGGTGATGGTGTGCAGGTCCGCCAGCGCGTAGATGCAGTCGTATTCGTCCTGCAGGCCGATCCAGTTCTTCAGCGCGCCGAGGTAGTTCCCCAGCGTGATGGTCCCGCTCGGCTGGATCGCGCTGAAGATGATCTTTTTCGCTTTTTCAGGTTCGTTCCTTTCGGGTTCCATGCGTTTTCCTCCGTCTTTCGGTCTCCCGCGCTCAGGCGAGCATCTCCCGCGCGAGATCGCCCAGAATCTTCGCGCCCTGCGCGAACTTGTCGTCGCTGGGCGTCGTGTAATTGATGCGGAACGACCGGCAGGGCGCCGAATCGTCCGTCAGGAAGGCGCTGCCCGGCACCACGCCGACCTTGCGTTCGATCGCCCGCCGGCAGAATTCCGGCATGCCGATCCGCTCCGGCAGCGTGCACCAGAAGAACAGCCCGCCCTCGATGGGCCGGTGCGTCACCTCGGGCGGCAGGAACCGGCCGAGCGCCTCTTCCGCCGCCTTCGCCTTCCTGCGGTAGATCGCGCGCAGGCGCCCCAGGTGCGCGTCGAAGTCGGTATGCGCGGCCAGCTCATAGCAGACCATCTGCGCCCAGATGTTGGTGTGCACGTCCTCGCCCTGCTTGCAGACGACCATCTTCTGCAGCAGCTCCTTCGGCCCCGCGGCCCAGCCGACGCGCAGGCCGGGCGCGATCACCTTCGAGAACGTCCCCGCGTAGAGCACGGCGCCCGTTTCGTCGAGGGACTTGACGTCCGCCTCGTCCCTCCCGGCGAAGCGCAGGTCGCCGTAGGGGTTGTCCTCGAGGATCATCACCCCGTACCGCTCGGCCAGCGCGATCATCCGGCGGCGCTTCTCCGCGCTCATGGTGACGCCCGTCGGGTTCTGGAAGTTCGGGATGGTGTAGATCAGCTTCACGTTTTTTTCTTCCCGCAGCGCCCGTTCCAGGGCGTCCATGTCCATGCCGTCCGGCTCCATCGGCACGCCGCGCAGCCGCGCCCGGTAGGAGCGGAACGTGTTCAGCGAGCCGATGAAGCTCGGCTCCTCGCACAGCACGGCGTCCCCCTCGTTGAGCAGCGATTTCGCCGCGAGGTCCATCACCTGCTGCGCCCCGCTCGTGATCAGCACCCCGTCGAACTCCCGGCCGACGCCGTGTCGCTTTTTCAGATAATCCGTCAGGTATTCCCGAAGCGGAAGATAACCTTCCGTAATATTGTACTGGAGGGCCTCGATCGGCCGCTCCGCGAAGATCTTTGCGGAAATCTCCGCGATCTCGCGGGCGGGGAAGGCCTCCGGCGCGGGGTTGCCCGCCGAAAGCGGGAGGAACTCCGGGTCGGAAGCGTATTTGAAGATCTCGCGGATGGCCGAGGGTTTCAGCTCCTTCACGCGGTCTGAAAACCGATACTCCATGGGCTGCGCCTCCCTGCTTGCGGGGCCGGGCAGCCGCCCGGCCCGCGTTTTCCCCCATTGTAGCACAAATCCGCGCCGAAGGCCAGAAAATCCGCTCCGTCCGCCGCGGGGGAGCGGTTCCCGCAAAATTCGATCAAAGCCGTTCAAATATTCCGCCAGGTTATGACAATTAAGACTATATACCAATAGTATAATGAAAACAGGAAAAATATGGACATGCAATAAAAATATGGATGTGAAATGAAATGATCAAAGCGGAGACGAAGCGGGTCCGGTTCTCGCAGGCGGCGGCCGGGTCGGCGAAGGCGGCGGCGCGGCAGGCGGCGGCGTTTGCGCTGGGGCTGCTGGCGGCGCGGGCGGTGGTGTTCGGGCACTACGCGCCGTTCGCGGTCGCGGCGGCGGCGGCGGCGCCGTATCCCGTGCTGTGGAGCGCGGTGATCGGCGGGGCGCTGGGGTATCTGCTGCCGTCGTCGGTGTCGGTGCCGGTGCACTGCCTGGCGGCGCTGCTGGCGGTCGCGGCGATCCGCTGGGCGCTGAACGACCTGGTGCGGCTGCGGATGCACCCGATGTTCGCGCCGTGCGCGGCGTTTTTCCCGATGCTGGTCACGGCGCTTTCGATCGTGCTGGTCAGCGGGTCGGACGCGGCCACCACCGCCCTTTATATGGCGGAGGCCCTGCTGGCCGGGGCGGCGGCGTATTTTTTCGCCCGCACGGTTTCGGCGGTGCAGTCGGGGCGCAGCCCGGGTGAATGGGGTTCGCAGGAGATCGCGTGCGGGGCGTTCTCGGGCGGGATCCTGCTGCTTTCGCTTTCCGGGCTCTCGGTCGGCGGGGTTTCGGCCGGCCGGGTGGCGGCGGTGGTGGCGGTGCTGTTCGCGGCGCGCTACGGCGGCGTGAGCGGCGGCAGCGTGGCGGGCATCGCGGCGGGGCTCGCGTTCAGCCTTTCGACCTCCGGCCTCAGCTATCTTTCGGGGGCCTACGCGCTCGGCGGGCTGACGGCGGGCCTGTTCTCGCCGCTGGGGCGCCTCGCCTCGGCGGCGGCGTTCGTGGTCTCCAACGGCGTGGCCTCGCTGCAGGTCGGCGCCCGGCAGGAGGTGGTCAGCGGGATGTACGAGGTCGCGGCGGCGACGGTGATCTATCTGGCGGTGCCGGCGCGGACGGGCGCGCGGCTGATGGGCCTGTTCTCCCGCGGCGAGGATTCCGGCCGGGCGGAGGGCCTGCGCCGCACGGTCGTGATGAAGCTGAACTACGCCGCCGGGGCGCTCGGCGGTGTTTCCGAGACCGTCGAGGAGGTCTCGAAAAAGCTCTCAAAGACCAGCGCGCCGGATATCAACGGCGTGTACCGCCGCGCCGCGGAGGAGGTCTGCGCCACCTGCGGGCTGAAGGGGTACTGCTGGGGCGGCGGCTTCAGCTCCAGCATGGACGCCTTCAACAACCTGACCGAGAAGCTGCGCGCCGCCGGAAAGGTGGAGCGCGGCGATTTCAGCCCGCAGTTCGCGGCGCACTGCGGCCGGCTGGACCGCCTGGCGGAGGCCGTGAGCCGGCACTATGCCCGGTTCGCCGTGCGCGACGCCGCCGAGCGCCGCGCCCAGCAGGTGCGCGACGTGGTGGCGACCCAGTTCGCCACCGCGTCGGACATGCTGAAGGATATGGCCTCGGAACTGGAGCTGTGCGAGAAGTTCGACCCCGACGCGGCGCGGAAGGTGGGGGAGGTCCTCCGCCTCGCGGGCATCCGGCCGATCGACGTGAGCTGCCGGACCGACCGCTTCGGGCACATGTCGGTGGAGGCCGTGGCCTCCCCGGGCGAGTGCGTGCGCCTGAACCGCGCCCAGCTCGCGCGCGAGATCTCCGGCGTCTGCGGCCGCACGTTCGAGCTGCCCTGTCTCAGCGCGGCGGGCGGCCGGTGCCGCATCCGCATGGACGAGCAGCCGCTCTACCGCGTGAAGACCGGCTGCGCGCAGCACGTCTGCGGCAACGGCCGCCTCTGCGGCGACAGCTGGAAGTGCTTTTCGGACGGCTGCGGCCGCCAGATCGCCGTCGTCTGCGACGGCATGGGCCACGGCGGCCGCGCCGCGGTGGACGGCGCCATGGCCTCCGGCATCATGGAGCGCCTCGTCCGCGCGGGCATCGGGTTCGACGCCGCGCTTCGCGTCGTCAACTCCGCCCTCCTGGCCAAATCGGGGGACGAGTCCCTCTCCACCATGGACATCGCGGCGCTCGACCTTTACAGCGGCGCCGTGGAGCTGATGAAGGCGGGCGCGCCCCTGAGCATCCTCCGCCATGGCGGCCGCGCCGTGCCGGTGGATATGCCCGGCCTTCCCGTCGGCATCCTGAACGACACGCGCTTCGCCCGCACGACCGATTCCATCGGCCCCGGCGACCTGCTGGTCCTGCTCTCCGACGGCGCGCTCAGCTCCGGTTCCGAATGGGTCTGCGCCGAGGTCGAGAAATGGAACGGCGTCCTTCCCCAGGAGCTCGCCGAGACCATCGTCTCCCAAGCCATCGCCCGCCGCAGCGACGGCCACGACGACGACATCACCGCCCTCGTCCTGATGCTCTCCCCGGCGGGCTGAGCCTGCCCCGGCAGCGGCCGGTTTCGGTCCGCCCCGGCAAAGCCGGTTTCGGCCCGCCGTTGAACCGGGAGCGAACCGAAAGTTTCGTTAGGCGGGACAGTCGAAAGCCGCTCCCGCTTTTCCGTTCCGCTTTCACGCGCGGAACACTTACCCCCTGCCCCCTCCCGCGCGGTTAGCTTATCGAAATCATAGGCCCGCTGGGCGCGGAAGGGGGGTTATCTATAGATCGGGAGGGGGGCTGCCGCCCCCCTCCCTGCCAAAAGCCCCCGCAAAGGGGAGAGCCGCTTTATGAAGCACCTGCCCATGACCCGGCCCTTCGTTTGTTCTGCCACGGGAGCGCCCTGCCGTTCGTTCCGAAAGAAAGGGTGCGGACGGCTCCCCGGGGGTGCAGGGGGGACG
>ENA-UOOI01001594-UOOI01001594.1-fermentation-metagenome-genome-assembly--contig:-NODE-1594-length-22831-cov-58.216368_pt1 | contig 22831 bp, 17 predicted proteins | sample MGYA00245779_ERZ724027 | MGnify/ENA primary metagenome ERZ724027 (study PRJEB28704, sample SAMN03018318) | fermentation metagenome | biome: anthropogenic terrestrial biome; feature: soil...
TTGTTACATCGTAAACTTCGCCCTCTTCGACAGGGACTGAGCGACTTTCTTCTCTAAACATTTATTTCATTCCTTTAACTTCTATTAATTAGCTTAAGAAAGCTCTATCGACAGAAAAGGTAAAAAAGTACTTAACAAGCCAAACTTGAGAACCCAAATTCAGGAAGTACACATTCTACTTAATCTATTATATTTAATCTGTTTGATTAATTGATTCCCAACAGAGCTTCGGATAAGTCAATTAATTGGTCATACTCATATTCACTTGTATATAACGTTTTGCTTTAATATCTATGAAAAAAGATAAATAATCAGGCTAGGAAATTACCCAACACCTCGGTTTTCAGACTTCTTGTTTTTTATTTCAAAGATATTGCAACCAGGTAAATTCATCTTAAAAGTAAAGTTGTCATGAATAGTTATCACAAATAAAAATCAGTCATATTTAAAGATAATATTTTAAACATAAGCTTTTTTAAGAAGGATTAATTTTTCATTAGAAAACTAGAGTAAATTATAAAAAGACGGCTCAAATTTCAGAAAAATTTAAAGGATAAATGCTTACGCCGAAACTTTTAAATATACAAAGCCCCATTTTGAGGGCGCTCATAAAATGAGAATAGCAGATGCGGGCCCGTAGCTTAGTCAGGCAGAGCGATGGACTCTTAATCCATAGGCCGAGGGTTCAAATCCCTTCGGGCCCGCTACCATTATCTATTTTTGCTCAATTTTCTTTTACTGATAGTATATTATTTTTCATTTGTTGCTCACATACCTTTTGTGGGGCATTTCTTCACTGATTGACTATTTAGGCAATGTTTTATTTCTAAAGTGTTATTAAGAGAATATTTAGTAGTTTAGCAGTTATATTCCATAAGTCTTTTAAATAAAATTGGTTTTACTTTACCTATATGAATGAGCAGGGTCTTCCTGAGAACGAGATATTTTCCTACCTGGAAAATGTAAAGTCAGAGGATACGGATTACTACAGGGTTTTAAGTTCAATGTGTACTCGCCCCCATAAAATCGCAGTTGAGGCTCACAGGCTATTTATTGAGGCTAACCTTGGGGATTTGGGACTTTTTGCAGGTGCCCACAGACTGGAAAGAGAAGTAATCGGGATGTTAGGAGAACTTCTTCATGCTCAGTCAGTTGAAATTCCTTCAGGAGAGTCATGTGAGAACTCGGTTTGCGGTTATCTTACAACAGGAGGCACGGAATCCAATATCCAGGCTGTCAGGGGTATGAAAAATCTTGTAACCATGGGCAGGAAAAAGCCAGACGAGATTCTCAACATAGTTATTCCTGAATCGGCTCATTTCTCATTTGATAAGGTAGCCAATATGATGGGAATTGAAGTTAAAAGAGCTCTTCTAGATTCAGAGTTTAAGGTATATATCTCATCTGTGGAAAGCTTGATAGATGCAAATACCATCGGACTTGTAGGGATAGCAGGAAACACGGAATTCGGCCAGGTAGATCCTATCGAAGAACTTGCAAAACTTGCTCTTGAGAATGAGCTTTTCCTTCACATTGATGCAGCTTTCGGAGGATTTGTAATTCCATTCCTTGAAAATCCGCACTCTTTTGATTTCAAAATCCCAGGCGTTACCTCCATTGCAATTGACCCCCATAAAATGGGTCTTTCCACAATCCCATCAGGTGCCCTATTATTAAGATCGCCTTCTTTTCTGGATTCTCTCAAGGTAAATACCCCATACCTCACAACAAAGGCTCAGTTTACTCTCACAGGCACCCGCAGCGGAGCTTCTGCTGCTGCTACTTATGCTGTCATGAAGCATCTGGGTCGTGAAGGGTACAGAAAAAATGTACAGTACTGCATGCAGCTAACCGCAAAACTGGTCAAAGAAGCTCGAAAACTTGGCTTCGAACCTCTAATCGAGCCTGTAATGAACGTAGTTGCTCTTAAAGTTCCAAACCCTGATCTTGTACGGAAGCAACTCCTAAGAAAATTTGGCTGGAATGTTTCAATCACTCGTAATCCCAGAGCTCTTCGCCTGGTTCTGATGCCTCACAATTCAGACAGTGATGTCGAAGAGTTCTTGCAAGATCTGAAAAAAGTGATTGCAGAACTTTAAATTTTACTATTTTACCTTATTTTTTCTAAAGTTTCCTACTTCCCTTTACTTACTTTAGTATTCATTTAAATTCACTTAATTTTCTCATTCCTGCTTATCTCAAATAACTTTCGTCTTCCTTCACTTGATTCCTCATACTTCCCCTGATACCTTTAATTTCGTTATAACTTGATTCCTCATACTTCCCCTGATACTTTTAATTTCGTTAGATCTTCTGGTATCCGATTTTCTTTTCCCTTTGTAATTACCTATTTTTTTTCTTTATGCCTTCTTATAATCTGTTAATTCACTAGGTCGTGAACAAGCAAATATGTATAATATAATCGCCAAATAATAAATGGGGTCAGCTTCTTTATGAGGAAAAATTTACAAGGCGTCTATACTAGGAAAAATATCAGGCGACTCTATCAGGAAAAGATTCTCATGGGGATTCACAAGAGAATTTCCGACAAGTTCAGATTCCCGATGAGTTATGTTATTTGCAACATTCCAGACCTGATATTGAACATGGTATTTTAAGTCCAAATTAAAAGTTAGGAATATAACTTAGCAACCATAACTTATTGAAAATAAAATATATGTAAGGTTTTGGAAAATCCGTTCAGCAATTCTCATTTATTTAATATTATAAAAATGCAAATGGGGGTATTTATTTCGTGAAATCATCATTGAAAATTGGAAGTGTGATGGGTATACCTATCAGGCTGCACATAACTTTTCTTCTTATACTGCCCATATTTGCTTATGTGTTTGCAATTAACCCACAGCCGTTCGGCTTTGAGGGAGTTGAGCCACCTCTCATAAAGTATTCGCTTTCAGTCCTGACCGCGATCCTGCTTTTTGCTTCAATTGTCCTACATGAACTTGCACATTCATATATGGCAATGCGCTATGGGGTCAAAATTGAAAGCATTACTCTCTTTCTTTTTGGGGGAGTATCGGCTATGGAAGAGATACCCAGAAAACCAGGACAGGAAGCAAAAATGGCTTCTGCAGGACCCCTTACAAGCCTTATAATAGGCTTTGCCTGCTTGCTTATATACGGAAATCTGATTTCCCCTAACCCTACACTTTCTCAAAATCCAGTATACCTCATAATCTGGATTCTTGGAGCTATGAATCTTGTACTCGGGATCTTCAATCTCTTGCCTGCTTTTCCAATGGATGGAGGCAGAGTACTTCGTTCTTTTTATGCAAGAAGAATGTCTTATGTGAAAGCTACCCAGAGTGCAGCAACTGTAGGGAAATTTTTGGCTATTCTCATGGCAATTTTCGGGATTCTCGTGGGTAACCTCTGGTTCCCTTTGATCGCACTCTTTATTTACGTCGGTGCGTCTGAAGAGGAACGTTCTACACGGGCCGAGGTAACGCTTGAAAATATTCAGGTCAAGGATATTATGACTAGGGATGTTGTCTCAGTTAGTCCTTCCATGACAGTTGAAGATCTGATCAAATTTATGCTTGAGAAGAAACACATGGGTTACCCTGTAATGGAGGGAGATAGCCTGAGAGGAATTGTGACGTTTACAGACGCGCAGAATGTTCCCTATGTGGAACGTCCTGTGATCCAGGTCTCAGACATCATGACTAGAGATATTATTTCAGTACCTCCGGATGCACAGGCCAGCGATGTCCTTAGATTGGTCTCATCCAAAAATATCGGAAGAATTATTGTTATTGATAACGGATCGGTCGTAGGGATCCTTTCAAGAACAGATCTTATACGGATCCTGAGACTCAAGTCAGAATAATTCTTCTATAATAAAATAAAGGAAATTCATACTCCAATTAAAGAAATCTTTAAGAAAAACTGCTTAATGAAACCTAAAAATTGTCAAGGGTAAAAATTGTCAAGAGAATAGAGGATATAAGAGATAGTGTTATCAAAAGATATTTTTATCTAGAGAGCTAACTGTCTCAAGTTCTTAATGAATAAATAATAGACAAAATAACTCTGGAATTAAACAAAACAATTCTAGAATTGTGTGAAAACATATTAAATAAGTGTTTGAAGGATTGTGTAAAGCAAAGGTTGTAGAGATAGAAACTGGAACCTGTAGGCAGCAAAATATAAATCTCTAGCAGATAATTATTACCAGTTAATCATCTGCTATATAGCTAAGTTCTTAGCTAAGTTCTTTTATAGCTTTGTTATTTTATGTGAAGAGCTTAATTATTCATGTAATTAAATACAATCCTACAAGTGATGTTTCTCACATATCACATTTAACTCGTCACAGCAGAGAGATTAACAATGAACAAACCTGAAATTACAGATTCTCAGGACAAGGACCCTGACTACAGTTTTCACAGTTCATCTCAGGAGTCAATATATTCCATGGACAAACTTGTGACCGAAACCGCAGAAAATTTTGTTTCTGAAAGTTCCGTTTCTGTCAGAGAGTCTAAACTTTCTGATTCTTCAATTAACATGCAACAAGAAGACAAAATTTCTGCATTGGAATCCAAATCAGAACCCGATGAGCTTGAAACAGAGCTTGACATAAGTTCCGAACTTGTTGTAGAACCTGTTCCTAATTCAGCTTCCGAAGTTTCATTCGCTTCACCTTCCATACTATCAAGTGCTTCCCAAGCCGAATACCAGCCTTCAAAAATCGTGATCATAGGAACAGCCCATGTTTCGGAAAAGAGTGTTGCAGAGGTCAAAGCTGCGATCAGGAACCTGAAACCGGACATTGTAGCTGTCGAGCTCTGCAGGGGACGTTATGATGCCCTGAAAGGTAATGTGCAGGAAAAACAGGTTCCTATCAAGGAAATTCTTACTGAAGGCAAGGTCTATTATTATATTATTCACTGGCTGCTTGCCTATATGCAGAAAAAGATTGGGGAGGATATGGGAGTAAAGCCCGGAGCCGAGATGATTTCTGCGATCGAGGAAGCCGAGGCTGCTGGGGCCAATGTTGCCTTAATTGACCGGGATATCCAGGTGACCCTTCAGCGCTTCTGGGGAAAAATGAAGTTCCTGGAAAAAATAAAGATGATCGGCTCCCTGATAGGCGGTCTTATGGGCATAGGAAAAGGAACCGAGATCGATATCGATCAAATCACTGAAAGTGACGTTGTGACTACCCTTGTAAACGAACTCAGGGGTTTTGCCCCGACTGCAGCTGAGGTTCTCATTGATGAGCGGGACGCGTATCTTGCAGGTAGTATTCTCAGGGTTGCCGCAGGTGGAAACAAAACTGTTGTTGTAGTAATTGGAGCAGGACACAAACCTGGAGTACTTAAGTATCTGAGGAATCCAAAAAGTGTTCCTTCTCTGAATAGTCTTATGCAGATTCCAAAGAAGCGCATAGGCATTGGGAAAGTTGTCGGCTTTGCTTTTGTCGGCGTTATAGTCGGATTCTTTTTACTCTTGCTGCTTTCCGGCGTTCCGCTGGAACTCCTTTTGATAGCTTTCGGGTGGTGGTTTATTATCACAGGAACCCTGAGTGCAGTCGGCACTCTGCTTGCAGGCGGCCACCCTTACTCAATTCTAACTGCCTTTTTGGTTGCCTGGTTAACAACTTTACATCCGCTAATTGCCGCAGGCTGGTTCGCTGGCATTGTAGAAGCAAGACAGAGAAACCCTACCACTGCAGATATAAAAGCCCTCGCTGGGATAGAAACCTTCAGCGAGATGTTCAAAAACAGGTTCATGCGAGTTCTCCTTGTTGCAAGCTTTGCAAACGTAGGAAGTATGGCAGGGACTTTCGTTGGAGCTTATGTTATGATGCAGGTTACTGGTATTGATCCAAGAGACATTCTTCTTGCCGGATTCCATGCAATTGGACTTTAAAAGTTTAATGAGTGACTTTGAAGATCTAGTAAGACTGAAGATTAATAAGACTGAAGGCTTAATAAAAGATTTTGAGGGTTTGTATCGGACTTCTTCAGCCATCATTTTTCCCAGTCACCATTTTCCTTTACAATAGCATCTTTCTACTCTTTTCTAAAAAAGTTCTTAGTGGTGCGTACAATCCATTGCCAGTGTAAGACAAGATGAATAACTACAAGAATAATTATCAAGATTCCAGCCTTATTATGTATCCAGAGCCAAGTAGCTTTCGTTAACCCCATATATACAACATATCTCCCTCTCAGAATTCTAGGAGGTATAAAAAGATACATAAATAACCCTGTGCTTGCAACTACAAAAAAGAGGGCTGTCAGAAAAAGGCCTACTAAGTAATTGGTTTTTGCCCTGTTCAGATATTCACTTCCATATTTTATTTTTTTGCAATATAGAAATAAGCTCCTGTGAAAGCCAAGTTTAGTAAGTTTGCTTTCTATCACTTGTGTTCTTAAAACAAAAATTTTTCTTGAAAACAAATTGTTTTAAAAATAATTGATTCTGGGGCTCTGTAGAAATCCTCTGAAATAATGAATTTCCATAAATTTAAACTGAGCAGCAAGATCTGAATATACTTATCTTTTTTCAGCCTCTTTCATCTGATGTAGATAGGTTTTCTACAGAGCCGATTCTGGGGAAATAAAAGTTATATGAAAAGAATAGTTAACTGGAATATTAAAATGGAGAGAATAATGTAATAATAAAATGACACGGTAATTAAAACAAAAGATTATTGAGTAGAATAAAAATTAAAAAAGATTATTGAGCTCAGAAGAGCTCATGTAGTTTAAACTGATATTTCCCTAATTTTCCACCGTAGTTTCCTGCGGAGATTTTCTTAATGCCTGGAACAGTTACCGCGGCTTCGATCCCTGTTTTCATGGCAGCTTTTATGCTTTCTTCATCAAGCCCGTTAATAACAATTTCATAAATAGAATTGACGTCTGCCGGGACTTCAGTATTCTCAACCTTGTCCTTTATGGAGGGACAGAATCTTTCATTAGCAGTAGCTTTCAGGAACTTGTATTTGTTTGCTCCAGATTTGGATCCGCTAGCTACAATTCCACCAGGGAAGGGAGTAATCGTACCTTCAAGCTCTGCAATTGCATCAACAGCAGCTTCAGCTGCGGTCAGGGCGCTCATCTGGGAATCCCCGAAGATGAAGAAGTTTCCACCTGCAATTCCAGCCACAGCTCCTATATTGTCTTCAGTCTGGAAATCTCCTTCCATAATTGGGATTTTATATACCTTGCGGCCTGCAATCTGGGTTTCGGACTCCGTTCCGTCTGCAAAGAACTTAAGTTTAAAGCCTACATTAAACTGTTTTTCAGCATCAGGAAGTCCATTGAAGACTGCAGTTGTGGGGGCTGTAAGTACACACTGCCCGATTCTTTCAAGAAGCTGCTCTTCCAAAGCTTCATATTTGAAAGTGCAGATCTGGATATAAACTCCAGGTCTGCCATCAGGAGTCTCGCTTGGGCTTGCTAACCTTTCAATTCCTGCTTCTGCAGGACACATTATAACAGATGTTGCAAAACCTGTAGCTTCAGTAGCTGCCACAAGGGCCCAGCGTTTGGTAGTAGCGGTTATGAGTACCCTCGCAATCTTGATTGGAAACGCTTCTGCATATGTATCTTCGATTTCTACTCCATTGATTTCTATAATAATCCCTCATTTATTTATTATTGCTATCATTGAAGGTAATTTACGAATATTCAGGCTTGATTTTCCTGCATTCTCTGCCTTCTGTAAGTTTTCAGAACTTTCCAGATATCTTACAGAACAACATAGAATATACTGTTTACTCTGAGTACTACCCAAAGAGTTTAGAGATTACTCAGAAGTTATCCTGGGTAATATTTGACTTGAATATTATCCAAGGCACTAATTGACTTAGATTTAGCTTCAGATATACATTTAAAGTTTTATGCTACTTTTTCCTTCTAATTATTAATGAACTAATAATGTCAACTATAATATTTATATCAAATATATAATTTTTCAAAGAAAAGGCAAAAATAAAAATAACTTAATTGATAAGCTCCAAAATATCTCTCAATAAGACTTCAACAATATCCAAATAGATAGAAAACTAAATTTAAAAATATATTTATTCTTTTAAATTATCTTATCTCCTCTCAAAATAGTTCTTATGAGAAGGTCACCAGTAGAAGTATCAAGGGTTACTGTTCGCCCGTAATTCTTGCCAGTGTCCTCAGCTACAATTGGTATTTCAAGCCTTCTCAAGGTGTTTCTTGCCGATTTTATATTTCTTTCACCTATATTCATATTCCGATTTTCAAACATTTTTGCTCCTCCGACAAGTTTTGCTTCAAGTCTTTTTATGGAAGAGCCTTTTTTTACTATCTCATTCACGAGATACTCTATTCCAGAATCCGTATATTTCAGAGAGTTGTCCTTTATTCGCGCATTGTCTATAGTCGGAAGCATTGTATGGACAAGCCCTCCTATTCTTTCCCGCCTATCATAAAGCACTATACCCACACACGAGCCTAATCCAAAGGTTTTAAGTTTCACCGGACTCCTAGCTACCGCACAAGCTCCTATTCCCACTACAACTATGCCTGAGTCGGTCATTTTGAAAACCTCATGATTTAAAAATGATTAGAAACGATCTCTAAGTCTAACAAAACCTGGTACAAAAACCATATTTTTAAAAGAAGAACTTATACGCCTGCGTCAATAGTTTAAGAAGTAAGGTCCCAGATTAATAAGGCTTCTGATGAGACATCTCGCTAATCCTTCTTAACAGATAATCCAGAGAAGCCGGATCAAACAAAGTTAAAATATTTCCGTAAACTCTCTCTTCTTTTATCAGAAACTCCGCATCGAGCAGGAGGGCAAAGTCCATCTTACAACTCATTTCCGTGAGCACAGAGTTCAGGATAGAGACAAACATATCATACACCATATAAGGAGTTGAAATAAGAATATTTAGATCCAAAAAATCTGAAAGTGCAGTTACATAAGTTCCTGCCAAGATATGGCTGATTTCCTCAATTAAAGATTTTTTCATGGTATCAGCCGAAATCTTTCCATTTTCTTCGCCTGAAAAAATCAAAGAGAGGCTTCTTACACTTTTCTCAGGAAAAAGGATCAAGATACAGCCTTTCAGATCATTCTCGATATACATGAATGACCCTAGAACCGGGGATCCTGAAGCGCCTGCTACCCTTGGTATATTTTCAATTAATTCAAATTTTGCACCGAGAACCTTTGTGCATACAAGGCTATTTGTTAGTTTATATAGGGAAGTTGCCGAATTCCCAATCCCGATATTTTCTAGCTCTTTCAGAGCCCCATACTCGTATTCACTTAAACTCCTGAAGTTCTCGATCTCTTCCATAAATATCCCTTGAGATTTCTTTTACATACAGTCGTTCTCTTGTATTATAAGGTCTGAAGAGACTAGATGCAGCTCCAAGCAGGGTTTCGGACTTTCCTATTACAAAAAATCCTCCTTTCTCGAGGCTCTGGTAGAAATTAAACTGCAATTGCTCCTGAATCTCTTTTTTAAAATATATCATCACGTTTCGACAAATAATGAGATCAAAATGACTATTCCTAGAACCTGAAATCAGATCGTGGCGCTTAAATTGCATTAAAGATTTCAATTTATCTATTATCTGATATGAGTCACCCTGTTTCAAGAAATAACGTTCTTTTATGTTTGGATCAAGATTTTTAAGTGAATTTTCATGGTATATGCCTTTCTTGGCTTTTTCTAGACATTGAGTATCAATATCTGTACCTATAATTCTTATTCTATAATTATTGATATCGGTTTTCAGGACCCTGTGCAACAAAATAGCAAGAGAATATGCTTCTTCCCCTGCCGCACAACCAGCGCTCCAGATGTGGATTGAACGGATCAACGATTCTGATCGGTATTTGACAATATAAGGAATGATCTCCTTTTCGATTATACTGAAAGTTTCGGGATTTCGGAAAAATTCACTGACATTTACAGTAAGGGCCTCAATAAGAGATTCATACTCTTGCGGATCTCTCTTCAAAAGTTTCAGGTACGCTTCGTAATTCTCTGAATTGGTGGCTCGAACCCGTACGTTAATTCTACGCCTGAAATGCGCTTCCTTATAATGTTCACAGTTAAAGCCAGTATTTCGAGTAATAACTCTCTTTAACAGCTCAAAGCCAGGGTCTTTATCTAGGTCTCGAGCTATCTTCATCTCTTTATTTACGTCACTAGCACTTGCTTTTTTAACTGGATCATTGCCCATTTTTTCACCGGCAGCCCATTTATCCAAGCATTTTTATTTACAGTATTTTTCCGTTTTACGGTTTTTTGTCTACTATTATATATTTTTAAATCAGGGAGTTAACATCAATTATTAAAATGACATTTCCGTCACCCAGGATTGTTGCTCCTGCAAATCCTCGAGTATTTTCAAGGAGTTTGCTTTTGAAGCTTTTTACTATTACTTCTTGTTTTCCGAGCAGCTCGTCTACGGTTATTCCAATATATTGCCCTCGTTTTTCAACTAGGATTACGGAAAGATTTTCCTTATCCTCCTCAGGCAGTTGAAACAGTTTTCTCAATCTGAGAAGTGGAAGAACTTTATTATCTATTAGAATGACTTCCTGACCCTTAATATGCTTGATTTCTTGTCTCTTAATTTCGATGTTTTTTATTATGCTTGCGAAAGGAATTGCATATCTCTCCATTCCAACCCTTATTAGCATGGCCTGATAAACTGCAACGGTTAGAGGTAATTTCAACTCAAATCTGGAGCCAAGACCAGACTTCGACTCGACTTTAACAGATCCTCCAAGGCGCTCAATTCTGTTTTTTACGACATCCATTCCTATTCCCCTTCCAGAGATATCGGTAACGCTGCCAGAAGTGCTGAACCCTGGAGTAAAGATCAGCTGCATTGTCTCCCTTTCCTGAAGCTGTTCCTCACTTTCCCTTGAAATGAGCCCTTTTTTTAATGCAATTCTCCGGATTTCACCAGTATCTATTCCTCGTCCATCATCTTCAATTCTTATAAGGGCAAAATTTTCCTGTCTTGAAGCTGTAATACATATCGTACCTGTCTCTTTTTTTCCAAATTCCGCACGCTTTTCTGGAATTTCAATTCCGTGATCAACTGCATTTCTTAACAGGTGCACCAGAGAATCTCCGATCTCTTCAAGAATAGTCCTGTCGAGCTTGATTTCTTTCCCTTTAATCACGAAATCTATTTTTTTATTCTGCGCTCTTGCAAGATCTCTTACCATTCTTGGATAGATATAGGTGATATGATCTAGAGGTACCATTCTAGCTTCTATAACCTCGCCTTGAAGTTCTCTTGTCAGTTTAGAAAAGTCAGAAAGTGCAACCTCAAGCTCCTTGGATTTTAGGTTGCTTGTAAGCTCGCTTATTCTGCTCCGGTTGATTACAAGCTCACCCACAAGATTCATCAATATATCGAGCTGCTTGGTGCTGATTCTAGAGCTCTGAATAGTTTTTACTTTAAAATTCGGTTTCAGAAAATCGGGAGTTTTTCCTTCTTTTTCTACATGACAAATATTCTTTGCAATATTTATAGCTTGATCAATTTCTTCAGTTTGTAACGTTTCATATTCTATACTGTTTTTTCCTTCATTGTCTTCTATCTCATTATTTTTTATTACACTATGTGTGATCTCACAATTTTTCTCTTTGCCTTCTTTTGTTTCACTGCCTATCACCTGTACAGGCAAGCATTTGTCTTCAAACTTTTGAATATGAGTTTTTTTAGGAGACTTATTTATAGCCCTTAAGGTTCCTAGCACCTCACAGACATTAGGGTAGGATTCATAATTACTATCTGTGACTTTTTTTCTTTTTTCAGCCCCATTTGGCTCACCCTCAAAGGCATTTTCCACAAGTCCCTCAAGGGCATCCACACATACGAAGAGAACGTCAATCAAAAGAGAATCGAGTACAATTTGTCGTGCGCGCAGCCTATCAATCAAACTTTCCATTTCATGCGTTAACTCAACAATTTGTTTAAACCCCATAGTCGCAGCCATGCCTTTGAATGTATGAGCTGCACGAAATAACGTATTCATATGCTCTGCATTTTCTGGATTATTCTCAAGTGCCAGCAGGGAGTCACTCAACTCTTTGATGTATTTCTCAGATTCTACCCTGAAAATGACCATATATTTTGACATATCCATAATTCTCCCTGCCTTTCTGGAGGTTTTGATTTTTCCTTTTTTGAATGATTTCTCAACCCAATCAATTCGTGACTACTAAATCTGGGTTACTTTAATATTTTTATAAATTCTTCAGCCGTTTTATTCAGAGAAATCACAAGATCTGCTAGCCTTCAACTCTCTCTGGATGAAATTACCACAACAAGAGTCGAATATTCTTTCATAATCCGAGCAAGAGTCTTAAGACCGTAAAAGATAGATATTAAATTGTCTTGAAGAACGACATCAAGCCTTAAATTTTCAATATTTTAAAGACCTTTTCTTCCCATTGACTGCGACTCCTATTAACTTGAGTTTTGGATCTTTGCTGAGAATTGTATTTACAAGAATATTAGAGAGCAGCTTGCCAATTAAAGCAGAATCATTTATTATGAATACGTAAATAGTCATCTCAAGTAATTTTAGCTCATCTCAAATAATTTTAGTTAAACGTAAAATTTAATTTTTAAAGATTGATCTAAAGGAGTTTATTTAACAGTAATCAGTTTGGCGCAGTTTACAATTTGATGTCGCTTGATTCAATGAAGCTTCACTTAGCGCAGTTTGATTAGCAGCAATCTGATATATGCAGGCTCAAATGGTCTAATTTGGCTCAGCAATTTTCCTTATTACATCCAGCATTCCATCAGGTTCAAAGGGCTTTATTATAAAACCCATAGCACCTATCTTCATTGATTCGGTTATGAGCGCTTGCTGACCAAGAGAAGAACACATTACTATTTTTGCATCTGGGTCCATAATAAGAAGTTTTTGCAATGCTTCTTTTCCATCCATATCTGGCATAATTATATCCATTAACACAATATCGGGCTTTACTTCCAGATATGTCTGAATTGCCTCCTCCCCGTCACCAACCTCAGCAACCACTTCATGTCCATGCATCAGAAGAATATCCCTAATTATCATCCGCATAAATTCGGCATCGTCCACAATCATAACTCTGGCCATGCATTTCCCTTCTTTCATTCTTGAAGAAGCGACAATATCGGATAATTATATTTCACACTCCTATTTTGGAATGTTCCGATCCCTTATTCCTATCTGTGCCGAATCTCGCCTCTTGCCTACATATTCTTCATAAATTAATGCTATGAATCAAAGAACCTTAATTAAAGACTATTCCAGGTTAACATATGTAACCAATCCAAGTTCCTTGTTAAGGCCGATCTATCTCAAATGTGTGAAAAAATATATACTAGACCTGCTATATTAAACTTTTTTAATTATCTTTGACAAAATATAGGCTTAAAATTCTATGAAAATTTCGCGAATTGACACTTCAACAAACTATCCCAAAAATCAGAGGTTCTTTCCTATCCGTCAGCCGAGTTTCCATTCTGGTTTCTAAATAAAAACAAAAATATTAATGAAATATATTTTAAAAAATAAAAATATTTAGCTACTTGTTTTTAATTAATCTAGATTAATTTCAAGTCATCTTCCTGAGATAAAACTACTCAAAATATACAAAGTTTAAACAAATTATTATTATTGCTGTATATATATTGAAAGTATGACGCTATAATTAATAAATAAATTTATATTGTATTAAATTTTAAATAGCACGCAGCAAATTGAAAAATTAACCAAGATGCAGTTTATAGATCTAAGTGTACTTGGCATTATCTCTTCACCAAGATACTCAGACCTATATGGAAAGTTATTTCAAATCTTTCTATTTGAAATCTTCCAAGGAAGGTTCGCTATTCAGCACTTCTTTGGCAGATTACACTTATAAGACCTACCTTACAAAGGTCTTCAAGTAGCCCCAAGGAGTGAATTTTAATGCCTGAAATCCTGATTGTTGAAGATAACTTGCTCAATCTGACGGTCGAAGCAGACTTGCTTAAATCCATTGGATATGAGCCAAAAAAGGCAAAAAACGGTTTTGGAGCCCTTGAAATTCTCAATAAAATGAAGATTGACCTGGTATTGCTTGACATGGAACTTCCAAAAATGCACGGTCTTGAACTACTTCAAAGAATGAGACTTAATCCTGAAACCCGGGATATAAAAGTAGTTGCAGTCACAGGCTACTCTGATCCTGAAAGTAAAGAAAAGTTCCTTAAGGCCGGATGTTGTGCTGTTCTTGCCAAACCCATAAATTTTGGTGACTTTATCTCACAGGTCGAAAAATTTCTTACAACAGCGGAATCTTAAATATAAAGGGCAGATGCCTCAAGAATAACCAATTGAAAATTAAGAAAGGACTGAAAACCTTTATAAGGTTTTCATTTTTGGATAAAACAGAAAATTTATTAATTCTCAAATAGTCTGGTTGAATATTAGTTAGGAAAATCAGGCAAAATCTTATAGAAACACTTCCGCCCGTTTACCTTCTTCAGCAGATACTGCTGACAGTAATAGCTCAATTGTATATGGAAAGGGTGTATAGGCTGGGAGGCTGGAGGAGAGGGTGAAAGATATGTATAAAAATACAAAAATCGGGCATTTAGTTATAGGTTTTGCTCTTCTTCTGGTTTTGATTTTTTTTGTTGGATACACAGGCTATCAGGGTATGAACGAAGTTGAAAAAAAGAGCCGAGCCATTCAAAACATGACCTTTATCATGAATAATATGCAAGAAGTTCTGGAAGCTCAGGAAAGTTATGTTATTCATGATGATCCTGTTTACAAGAAAAACGTTTATAGCTATCTTGACCTTGTGCCCACCCAGGCAGCTATATCCAAAGAGATATACCTTAACTATCTTGATCCTGTAAATCAGGACCGTATGGACTCTATTCTTAAAACTTCCGGCGAGTTTAGAGAGATTTTTGACGGCTATGTTGAAGCAGACGGTGAAGAGATAGCCCTGAGAACCCAAATCGTCTCAAATGGCGAGTTAATCTTGCAGAAAGCGAATGAGATTCATGAAGATCAAATGCTTCAATATCAGCAATATCTTGAGGCGGGTTCCTCGAGTGGGGTGCTCCAGCAAAAGTTATCCAATGCTCAGGAAGCTCAGAAAGTCAGCTTACTTGCAATGGAAGCCCGAAATGAATATCAAAATTATATGATTACTCTCGATAATCAGCATGTGAAACAATTTGATCAGCTGCTAGGGGAAATAATTGAAGTTACCGAGAATCTAGATGAGCAGATGGCAAAACCCGAAAATCTTGAGCGGGGAAACACCATAATTAACAAAGCTAAGGAGATCCGGACTGATTTTGATCACCTGAAAACCATTAAAGAGAAAAAGGCGGCTCAAGTGAAAGACATGGCAATCATAGCTGCGCAGGTTGAAGGGATTGCTCAAAATGCCAGTGTCGATCAGAAAGACAAACTTGATACCCTGATAAAAGACTCTATAAATAAGATCTTTTTAGTTACTCTTCTTTCGATGCTTACGGGAGCTTTACTCGTTTCTGTGATTCTGAACCTCTACAGAAAACCCATCTACGAATTGCTTGAAGCGGCAGACCGAATCTCTGAAGGAGACCTTAGTGTTGAGATTAAAGGAAACTCGAGAAGTGAAATCTCTCAACTCTCAAAAGCTTTTAAATCGATGGTTGAAAACCTCCGCAGCCTGATTAAAGGAATTCAGGAAAGTTCGCTTCACCTTTCCACACTTTCGGAAGAAATGTCTGCTTCTTCCGAGGAAGTAGCTTCGGCGTCAAGAAAAATTTCCGATGCTGCGTCTGAAATTTCAAACGGAACTGAAGTACAGAGTACAAAAATAGTGGATATAACTCATGCAATGCAAGATATGACCCATAGCATCCAGGAAATTGCTGAGAATACCCAAAAAGTTTCTAAGAATACGGGTCTTGTCAATAATGCTGTCAGTGATATTGGAAATGCTTCAAGAGAAATCCTGTTAAAAATGGACCTTATTCGCTCCTCTGTTAACGATACTGAGGAAGTGATAATGGGGCTAGATTCCAAATCTCAACAAATCGATGAAATTGTAACTCTTATTACTAGGATTGCGGACCAGACAAATATGCTTGCGCTAAATGCTGCAATTGAAGCTGCTCGAGCTGGCGAACACGGTCGAGGTTTCTCTGTTGTAGCGGATGAAGTCCGAAAACTTGCTGATGAATCCGGCAATGCTGCTAATAACATTTCCAGGCTAATTGATGAAATAAGAAGCAGTATCAGTGAAACCGTGGAAAGTATAGAGGCTAGTAAAAAAGATGTGCAGGTCGGCTCAATATCCGTAAATAACGCGGTTGAAATGGTTGCAGGGATAGTTGCTACAATTAATGAAATCACAAATATGATAGAAGATGTTGCGGCCGCTACAGAGGAGCAGTCTGCATCCATTGAAGAGATCACCTCTACCCTGGAGGATATCTCCTCAATCTCGGAACAAACCGCCGCAGGAACCCAGGAAACTGCTGCAGCTCTTGAAGAGCAGAGTGCTTCAATGTCAGAGCTTGCTAATATGGCTAATGACCTCTCATTGCTTGGGGAAAAGATGAGAAAAGCCACGGAAAAGTTCAGGCTTGGTAATTCGAAAGAAGGAGCAGAAAAGGCAGACAGTTAAAAAGATGGATAGTTAAAAAATAGGTCGTCCATCATTAAGCAGTTGATGTTTTCATGATTAATTTTCCAGTGCTAGAAATGCCTTATGTTTCGTGCATCAAGCATGCTATTAACCTTACTGGATTGCAAAAAAGGTATGATGCACCACTAAAAGTGTTTTGGAAATACATCAACTAACTAATTGTGCACGACCAAAAAATATAGATAGCTGAAAATATGGACAGTCAAATCTCGGAGTTAACCAGTTAAAATTCGAAGTTAGTTTGAGGAAATCAAATGTTTGAAGAAACATTAGAAGAGAATTCGAGGTTCTCAGAAGAAAATCTCCATTTAGTGACCTTTGGGCTTTCAGGAGAGGAGTTTGGAGTAGATATTATGCAGGTCTCCGAAGTAATTCCAGTTCCGAGAATTACCCGCATTCCTCAGGCTCCAAAATGCGTAAAAGGACTTATTAACCTGCGGGGCAAAATCCTTGTTGTAATAGACCTTAATAAGCGACTTGGCTTTAGCCCTAATGAGACTGACAGTCTGTCCAGAATAATCATAGTGGAGATCAAAGATACAGTTATTGGAATGCTTGTTAATTCTGTAAAAGAAGTTATGCTCCTGCCTCTCTCCTCAGTTGAAACAACCCCTGAAACAATTAAATCGAAAATTAATGCAGAATATCTAACAGGCGTCGGAAAAGTAGGGAACAGGCTTCTTATTCTCCTGAACCTTGCAAAAGTACTTGGAGAAGAAGAAATCGAAGAACTCAGTCAGTTATCATCTACTGAGGAGAATATTTGAACTTGGCCAGCTATCCTTTGCTGAAGGAAATGTTTAAAGCCCACGAACAAATTTAAAAACGTGCATCCTGTGCTCATATTCCTTTCCACCCCTTTTTGCATTCTATTTTTTGCAACTAGACTCAGATTACATCCTTCCTATGTTATCTGTATTCCAATAGCTAGAGAGTTGACTGCCAGACTCGATAACCCCCCTATTTCCACTGCAGCTACCCTTGCACTTGGACTGTGGCCTCCTTTAACCTTGCCTATCCTTCGCCTATAGCTTCACCTGTAGTAACCTCAGCAGCGGAAGAACTTTTCAGCCCATACACTGATATGCTTTTTGTCCTGCATTTCCTATCTCAGTTCTGCTTTTTGTCCTGCATTTCTTATCTCAGTTCTCACTTCCATTGCAGGCCATTGCAGACTACTTTATACCAGAAAGCTTGGAGCTTTGTATATCCTCTTTTACTGAGTTTTAATTGTCATTCTTCCGAGATATTCTCTTCTAATTTTGCCATAGTACAATTGTAATTTAATAATTTGGAGTATGGCAAATAATAAATAGCGGGTTTTTATATTTCTCTATATGAATGAGCAAAGTTATCCTGAATTTACGGGCCTTGAGCTCTCCCCAAGAAAGATAGATTATCTTAAGTTCATTCTTGAAAAAGATGGTACTGTAAAAACCACAGAGATTTCCTCAGGCCTACAAGTCGACCCTTCAACTACAAGCAAGACCTTAAACGAGCTTGCAAGCGCAGGATACCTAAATCATATTCCTTACAGAGGTGTTGACCTGACGGAACTGGGCGAAGCATATACGCAATTTCTTGTCCGGAGGCACAGGATCCTCAGTCTTCTTTTAACCCATTACGGTCTTTCGCCAGAGGAAGCATGTGATGAAGTTTCGCGTTTTGAGGCTTTTGTTTCCAGAGATGCTGTAGATAAAATCTGCAGTTCAATGGGCCACCCTATGTTCGGAGTATGCGGAGAAATAAGTCATGGGAAATGCCTACATGAGGAAAATCATCATTGAGCGTCATCATTGGGCATCATTATTAAGTATCATCATTGAGTGCCAGAACAAATAAAGTGTTAAACGAAATGCTAAGTGAAATGCTGAATTAAGTGTTAAATGAAGTGTTGAACAAAATTTGGGCTTGCACCAAAAAATTTCCTGAATAACTCAAAAGTTTGGACACATACCAAGTTCTGAGCGCAAAACGTGAGCCAAATTAAGTTGAAATTAAAAAAGTGAGACCTAAAGTATGAATCTGAAAATTCTACCTTTGTTAGTGCTCTTGACTGTTAGTTTGAGCCTTTTTGCTAGCGGCTGTACAGGTCCAGGCGACTCCCAGGTTAATAAAAGTACAGGACAGGAAGTAGCAGGGAAGGGTGAACCTATAGTTGTAGCCGTAAGTGTGCTTCCTCAAGCCGAATTTGTAGAAAAAGTTGGTGGAGACAAAGTAAAAACCGTTGTCGTTATTCCTCCAGGAGCAGATCCTCATACTTATGAGCCATCTCCAAGAGAAATGGGAAAAGTAAGCGAGGCCCGTATGTACGTTACGGTCGGGATTGGTATGCCTTTTGAGGAAATCTGGATCGATAGGTTCGAAAGCACCAATAGCGGAACTCTTATAGTAAATTCTTCTGAGGAGATCAAACTCAGAGAACTTGATGCCCACAATCATCATGAAGGGGAGGGATTGGAGGAACACGAAGCAGGACCTGGAGAGCATGAGAACAACTCTAAGAACAACGCCCACAAAGAGCTTGATTCTCATATCTGGACATCTCCTGCAAATGCAAAGATAATGGTCGAGGACATTTACGAGGGACTTGCGAAAATTGATCCTGAAAATAAAGAATACTATGCCCAGAACAGGGACGCTTATCTTAAGGAGCTAGATGCTCTGGATGTGAGGATCCGGGAAAAGCTTGAGGGAAAAAAGGAAAGAATCTTCATGGTTTATCACCCTTCCTGGGGCTATTTCGCAGCGGATTACAACCTTAACATGATTTCAGTTGAGATTGAAGGAAAAGAGCCGAGCGCTCAGAATCTAGCTAAGCTTGTGGATCTTGCAAAGGAAAAACATGTTAAAGTTATCTTTGTCCAGCCCCAGTTCAGCCCAAGGAGTGCACAAGCTGTAGCTGAAGAGATAGGCGGCGAGGTTGTAGCTGTAGACCCGCTTGCAAAGAATTATATTCCAAATATGGATAAAGTATCCGATATTTTTGCCAGAAATCTTGTATGAAATATCGGCTCTGTAGAAATCCTCTGAAATAATGAATTTCCATAAATTTAAACTGAGCAACCGGATCTGGATATACTTATCTTTTTTCAGCCTCTTTCATCTGATATAGATAGGTTTTCTACAGAGCCGAAATATCAAAAGGTTATAACCTAATAAATAAAAAGATTATAACCTGATAAATAAAAAGATTATAACCTGATAAATAAAAACGATATTCTGAAGGGAAGGCGATGGAGAAGGTTATAGAACTTAGGGATGTCTGGGTTCGTTACGGAACCCAGACAATTCTTGAGGCAATAAATCTGGAACTGAAAGAGCCCAATGGACTGCTTGGGATAATCGGGCCTAACGGGGGAGGAAAGACTACATTTCTCAAGGTGCTTCTTGGGCTTTTGAAGCCTTACAGAGGCAGCGTAAAACTCTTTGGGAAATCTCCCGAGAAGAGCAGGGAGCTTGTAGGTTATGTCCCTCAGTACAGGGGTTTTGATTTTGACTTTCCTATCAGCGTTTGGGAAGTGGCGCTTACAGGCAGAATGAGCCATACAGGTCTTTTAAGAAAATACCACGAACAAGATAAAAAGGCTGCCGAAGAAGCCTTGAAGACAGTAGAAATGTTCCAATACAGAGACAGGCAGATTGGGCAGCTTTCGGGCGGGCAGCGGCAAAGAGTCTTTATTGCGCGAGCGCTTGCCACAAACCCCAAACTCCTGCTTCTGGACGAACCCAACTCAGGACTTGATCCTCATATGCAGGACGAGCTCTACCGACTGCTGGACAGGCTAAAGCAGAAAATGGCGATTATCATGGTTACTCACGACCTGAGTGCAGTTTCGATTTATGTCGACAAAATAGCCTGTTTAAACCGCACCCTCCATTACCATGATTCCAGGGAAATCCCAATTGAAGACCTAGAAGCTACCTACCAATGTCCTGTCGAGTTAATTGCCCATGGAATACCTCACAGGGTGCTGAGTAACCATGAGGGGAACTCCTGAAGTCAGGATTGGTTCGAAAAACACACGGAGAAATAAAATGTTTGAGCTTCTTCAATACAACTTTATCCAGAACGCCCTTGCAGCCGCAATTCTTGCAAGTATAGCCTGTGGGATTATTGGAGTCTACGTGGTCGTCAAAAAAATAGTCTTCATTAGCGGTGGGATAGCCCACGCTTCCTTTGGAGGTATTGGATTGGGCTATTACCTGGGAATCAATCCCATGTTCGGCGTTCTTCCCTTCAGCCTTGTCTCAGCTCTTATTATGGGAACCGTGAGCAAGAAGTCAAAAATCCCGGAAGACAGTGCTATAGGCATACTCTGGTCTCTTGGAATGGCGCTTGGGATAATCTTTGTCTACCTGACTCCTGGTTATGCCCCTGATCTTATGACTTACCTCTTTGGCAACATCCTGACAGTGCCTCGCTTAGACCTTTACTTTATGTTAGCTCTTGATATCATCATAATAGGTGCAGTTTACCTATTTTATAAGGAGTTTCTCGCCCTCTGTTTTGACGAAGAATTCACAACCGTGCAGGGCCTTCCTACACAGAAGCTTTACCTTTTCCTGCTCTGTATTATTGCTCTGACAATCGTAGTTCTTATTAAAGTCGTGGGTATTATCCTTGTAATCGCCCTTCTCACCATTCCTGCTTCCCTGAGCCGCAAATTCACTCATAACCTGAAGCAAATGATGCTGATTTCCATAATCTTTGGAACTGTAATCAGTGTCACTGGAATAGGCCTTTCATATGCTCTGAATGTCCCTTCCGGTGCAACAATTATTCTCATATTGAGTCTTGTATACGGACTTGTAGCCTTCGGAATGGAAATAAATGAGAATAGAAGAATTTCAGGAAATTAAGAGAATAAAAGACTTTATTATCCAAAGATTGAAAGGATTAGGCCTGTATTCATCATTCATGATATTTAAGTTGGATTTTATGAAACTTTAAAGTGAATTTTATGGAACTTATCAACTAGGTAAAACTCCCCTTAAATTATATTTATATAGTATTATTAAGACAAAATTTTATATATAGGTAGATGCAAGAGCCTAAGAGTTTAATTAATCTATAGAATCCCAGGAATAAACCTTTCAGACTGGGTTCGTAAAGGAAAAACGGAATCTGAAGCATCTAACCCGTGTGCGTATAATCGCTTCGAGTGGGGAAGCGACGGATACGCCGGCAAGTTAAACACAATGGATGTCCTAGAGCTACCCTAAGCTAATCCAATCCCTTAGCTAATCCAGTAAGTGTATCTAAAAGCTACTTCAAAGCAAGTTGACTGAGCCCATTACATGAAATGGGAACCACCAGATTGTTAACTAAAGTAAAATGCCACACCAGGGTGATAAAATGGACCGTGATACAACCCGGGATCAAAATATAAGAGAAAACGAAACCTTTGATGGAGAGTACCTCGATCTTCCGGATATACCCCTTCCGGAGACCGATAACGTGCTTTATTCAATCCTGAATTCCCTTAACCAGAATATCGCAGATTTTCACACTTTTGTGAAATTCAACCCCTATCTGTCTGAGGACCATCTGAATGTTGAATTGCTTAAAAGAAGCATGGGCATTCACAGGGACTTTGCAGCTCTCTTCCTGCACACCAAAGAAGAACTAGTATTTACCTACCCCGAATTTATAGAGAAAACCGAAAAATTGCTGTTCAAGGGGAATATTGGTACTGATTGCATAAAGTATACCCATAAGATATGCAGAACAATAAGCGACTATAAAATAGCCCTGCATAGAGAAGGTTATCTACCTGACCTAAGAAGGCAATTACCGTTAGTTGATTTGTAATCAACCGGTAACTTACTTTTTTCTATAAAATTCCTTTTTATTACAAGAGTTAAAGACTAGCTTTAACTCTTATATTTAAAAGATGCTAAGAATTCTAACACATCTAAGAATTCTAATATATCTAAAATTTTGAGGTTTTTAAGAACTCGAGAGGCTTCAGATCACAATTCGAATCTAGAAAAGAAGGATTCTTCCCTATTTATACTTCAACTTCTTTAATGTTTTTCTTGACTTCTTGAGATTTATATTTAATTTTCAGTACATCCGGCTCTGTAGAAATCCTTAATTTGATGTAAATAATCTCTATTACTTTTTTGTTT
>ENA-UOOI01001597-UOOI01001597.1-fermentation-metagenome-genome-assembly--contig:-NODE-1597-length-22814-cov-4.095786_pt1 | contig 22814 bp, 26 predicted proteins | sample MGYA00245779_ERZ724027 | MGnify/ENA primary metagenome ERZ724027 (study PRJEB28704, sample SAMN03018318) | fermentation metagenome | biome: anthropogenic terrestrial biome; feature: soil; material...
TACGCCGCCACAGCTTGTTGCTTCAATCATTGCAAATCCTCCAAGCGTAGTTTAACTGTTATCAGTATAACCCTTTTTTTAATACAGTGCAACTACAACTTATATGTTGGCCGCCTGGATACGATTTTTTGTTTACGACTCCTCTTCGTTTTCCTCATAATACTCTGCTGCTTCTTCTATATGAAGACTGACTTCTATACGTACAAGTGAACGCCGAAGAAGAAGCTGTGAGTTCTGGAGCTGCAATTCCTCGGATTCTTCATTCATGGCCGCCTCTGCTTCTTCACGGTCAGTTCTGGCACGTTCCAGATCAATTTCCTCTGGGTGCTGGGCGATGGTAGTGAAGATATTGACTTCTTCTTGATCTATTTCTGCAATACCTCCGAATAATGCAAGCTTTTTTTCATTTCCATCCTGAAAGATACGCAATATTCCATCTCCCAGCACGGCAGATACCGGTTCATGGCCATAGAGTACTCCCAGATCACCGTCGATGCAGCGCATGATGATCATGTCGGCCTGCAAGGCGAATTTCAGTCCGCGGGGAGTAGTTATATTCAGATTAATTTTGTTGTTCTTTGAAGGACTGGCCTGTTCCTGTGCCATATCAAACACCCTTTGCATTCTTATATTTTTCGACTACTTCATCTATCGTTCCTGTATTGAGAAAATAACCCTCCGGAATATCGTCATGAATCCCTTCAAGAATTTCCTGAAAACCACGTATGGTTTCTTCGACAGGAACATGGCGTCCGGGGATAGAAGTAAATTTCTCCGCCACATAAAAGGGCTGAGATAAAAAGCGCTGAATCTTTCTGGCCCTGCTTACGATCTTTTTTTCCATATCTGATAATTCATCCATTCCCAGAATGGCTACAATATCCTGTAGATCTTTATATCGCTGAAGAACACTTTGAACGGCGCGCGCAACACGGTAATGCTTGGTTCCGACAATAGCTGCATCCAGAATACGAGAAGATGAATTCAGCGGATCAACCGCAGGGTAGATTCCCTGTTCCACGATGGATCTCGAAAGAACCGTCACAGCATCCAGGTGGGCAAAGGTTGTGGCCGTTGCCGGATCTGTGAAATCATCTGCGGGCACATAGATTGCCTGTACAGAAGTGATGGAACCATTCTTCGTGGAAGTAATTCTTTCCTGAAGTGATCCAATCTCAGTGGCAAGTGTGGGCTGATATCCCACCGCACTTGGCGTTCGTCCCAGCAAAGCCGAGACCTCTGAACCAGCCTGAACAAAACGATAAATGTTGTCAATAAAAAGTAAGACATTTTGTTTTTGTTTATCACGAAAGTACTCGGCCATTGTGAGGCCTGTCAGGCCGACTCTCATTCTGACTCCCGGCGGCTCATTCATCTGTCCGAAAACAAGTGCAGTTTTATCGAGAACACCGGAATGTTTCATGTCATAATAGAGATCGTTTCCCTCGCGTGTTCTCTCTCCTACACCGGCGAAGACAGAATAACCTCCGTGTTCTTTGGCAATAGAGTCGATAAGTTCCATGATAAGAACCGTTTTTCCAACCCCGGCGCCACCAAAGAGACCAATTTTTCCACCTTTCGAAAAAGGACAAAGCAGATCAATCGCTTTGATTCCTGTCTCTAACATCTCAGGCGTAGCATTTTGTTCCATCAATCCGGGCGGATCTCTGTGAATGGGAGCATGATTTTCTGTTTCGATGGGGGGCTTATTGTCTATGGGATCCCCCAGCACATTAACCATTCGTCCGAGTACCCCCTCTCCCACAGGAACCGTGATCGGAGCGCGGGTGTCGATTGCCTCCATTCCGCGCATCAGCCCATCAGTAGCATGCATCGAGATACAGCGCACGGTGTGATTTCCCAGATGCTGCAAAACCTCCAGCACAACAGGATCTCCATCTGTTTTTACTTTGACGGCATGATACAGGGAAGGTACTTCGCCGTCAAAACGGATGTCAACTACCGCTCCTATTATTTGAATGATTTTTCCTATATTTTCAACTGTCATCTATTCCACCTTTACTCAAAACATTTACACTTCCTACAATTTCAGCAAGTTCCTGTGTGATATCCGCCTGACGCCTTCGATTATACTGATGATTTAACTGATCAATCAAGTCTGAAGCATTTTTTTCAGCGGCATCCATATTGACCATTCTCGCAGCCTGCTCACTGGTGTGAGATTCGCAGTATGCTCGAAATAGATTCATATGAAGAAATAATGGAATCAGGTGACCGATAAACGTTTCAACATCCGGCTCGTATTTGATATCCGATGCCAAAACTTTTCCATCATTACTGTCAGAATCCTTTTGGATACTCAAAGGCAGGATTCTCTCAACAATAGGCTGATATTGCAGTACATTCTCAAAATGTGTATAGACAATGAATACTTCCTGCACTTTGCCCGAAAGATAAACATCAATTAGCCGGTTTGCAACCTTTTCACTGCTGTAATAAACCTTGGCATCCGCTACATCCACGACAGTGTGAATCACATTTTTATGGTGTTTTTTGAAAAATTCGTTTCCCTTCGAACCGACAGATATAATCTGTTCGTTCTTTCCCTGATTCATGTGCTCCAAGGCCTTTGAAAAAACATTCGCATTGTAACTGCCAGAAAGACCCCGGTCGCTCGTCAAAATAATATAGAGAGATTTATCTACCTTTGTATTCCGAAAAAAAGGGTGTGAGGCTGCTGTCTCGTCGGTTCCAAGCTCATCAACTTTTCTTTTTAACTCATAGTAGATGGGACGTACACCTAAAAGCTGAGCTCTGGCTTTGTGAAGTTTTGTAGATGCAACCATATCCATGGCCTTCACGATTTGTTTTACGGAAGTGACGTTTGATATTCTCATTTGGATATCTCTCATCGAACTCATAAAATCACCTCCTAACTATAATCATGCTGTTTTTTTACCTCTGTGATTGCAGCGTCGATTTTCTTTGACAAATCCCCTGTCATTTTTCCGGTATCAGATAGTTCTTTTATGATATCAGGATGGTTGTTGTTTACATAATGTATGAGATCTTTCTCAAATATCCGAATGTGACGAATATCAATATCCATCATAAATTTGTTGCTCAGTGCATAGAGAATCAGCACCTGATCTTCGACCGCAACGGGTTTGTACTGAGGCTGTTTGAGTACTTCCATAATACTCTCGCCAAATTTTAGACGATCAAGGGTATCCTGGTTTAGATCAGAACCAAACTGGGAAAAAGCTGCCAGTTCATTATACTGAGCAAATTCGATCCGAAGAGGCCCTGCCATCTCTTTAATGGCCGAAATTTGAGCGCTTCCGCCTACACGTGAGACAGACAATCCCGGGTTGATCGCAGGACGAACCCCATTGTGAAAAAGATCTGTCTCCAGATAAATCTGTCCGTCTGTAATTGATATAATGTTCGTGGGAATATAGGCTGAGATGTCGCCCTCCTGTGTCTCCACAACAGGCAGAGCTGTGAGCGTTCCGCCTCCATATTCCTCACTCATACAAGCAGCACGTTCCAAAAGTCTGGAATGAAGATAAAAGACATCCCCCGGGTAAGCCTCACGGCCGGGCGGGCGGTGAAGAAGCAGGCTGATTGCCCGATAAGCGGTCGCATGTTTCGACAGGTCATCGTAGACAATCAAAACATCCTTCCCTTTTTCCATCCACTCTTCGGCAATTGCACAGCCGGCATAGGGAGAAATATACTGTAAGGATGCCGAATCCGAAGCGCTGGCAAGGACAACGGTTGTATATTCCATTGCCTCAGTCTCCTGTAATACATTGATGATGCGGGCCACTGTTGATATCTTCTGGCCGATTGCCACATAAACGCAATTTACATTCTTCCCTTTCTGATTAATAATTGCATCTATTCCGATCGCTGTTTTACCTGTCTCACGATCTCCTATAATAAGTTCTCTTTGGCCTTTTCCAATCGGAACCAAAGTATCGATGGCTTTGATACCAGTTTGAAGTGGCTGATTTACCTCGCTTCGCATGATAACACTGGGAGCCGGACTTTCTATATTTCGAAAGGTGTCTGCCTCAATCGTTCCTTTATCGTCGAGGGGATCTCCAAGAGCATTAATCACGCGCCCCTGCAAGGCATCGCCGACAGGAACTTTGGCCATCTCACCTGTAAGTTTTACAGGATCTCCTTCTTTGATTCCCTCATCGGATCCCATGACAACAACACCGATACTATCTTCGTTTAGATTCATAGCCATCCCATGGGTTCCATTCGAAAACTCTAGAAGTTCACCGCTCATTGCACTTTTAAGACCAACGACTTGTGCAATACCGTCACCGATCTGTCTGACTGCACCAACCTCAGAAAAATCCAGCCTGGATGAGTATGTTTCAATTTGTTTTTTTAACTCCTTGCTGATTTCGTCAGTATTAATCTGCATTCATATATTCCTCTCTTTAAGTGTTCTCTTCATTGTTTTTAATTGATGTCTGACGGTACCGTCATAAATCTGTCCATCGACAAGACAGTAAAATCCACCGATCACTTTTGGATCCACTTCAGTTTTTATGTCAACGTTTGCGTTAAGTTTTTGGGACAAAACCTGATCAATAGACTGGATTTGTTCCTCATTGAGCGGTACAGCAGATACTACCTTAGCCTCAATTCTTCCGAAGCGCTTTTTGATTCGGCCGATATATTCATTTAACACAGGAATCAACAATCGTTCCTGACCCAGATGAATAGTTTGATATAAAAAATCCACAAAGTGGTCTGAAAGTTTATCCGAAAAAGAATCTATAAAAAACTTGTTTTTCTCAAGCTCAAGAATATTCTTGTCAGCCAAAAAGGCATGGACCTCGGGATTTTCCAGTGTATCCCGAAGCAAAATTGCCTGTTGCAGATCTTCCTTTAATGTACCGGCATCCTCTGAAGATTCTAATAGTTTTGATAGATATTGTTCTTTCAGTTTTGCCAATTTGCTCCCTCCATCGAAGTCAGCGCTTCATCAAAGATCTTATCCTGATCCTGCTGATCCATATTATTCGAGACATAAGTCGAAGCTATGGCAAAAGCAAGCTCAATGATATATTGACGGGATTCTTCCTGAATTCTTTTTTCATCGGCGATAGCCGTTTCAGCAGAACGTTTTCTAATCTCATTTGCCTCAGATTTGGCTTTTTCCAGAATCGTATCTTTCTCATCTGCAGCCTGTTTGCGTGCCTCTTCTAGGATTTTAATTCGTTCTTTATCAAGTTCCTGAATTTTAGCCTCGTATTCGCTTTTGAGTTCTTCTGCACTGGCTGCTTTTTCTTTGGAGCTGTCGATCTGACCCTGGATTTTATCTGTACGCGCCTGCATAAATTTTTTCAGAGGTTTATATAGAATAAATCCCAGTGCAGCAGCAAGAATAATACCATTAAGCAGCTGGATTGCCACGCTGATGAAAGTCTGAGTATCCAGCGCAAAAACACGACCCTCCGGTACTTTATTGGCTAAAATCAAGATTCTATTATACATGTATCTGTCCGCCTCCCTTCTTCAACTTGCGAGTAGCACATCCTTTAGCCAAGATGGCTGATCATCGTATTTACGAGTGGATTGGCGAAAAGCATAACGATGGCAATCAAAAGACCATAGATTCCAGATGTCTCGGCCATAGCCAGACCGACAAACATGGTGCTTCGGATGGAATCAGCTGCCTCCGGCTGTCTGGCCATAGATTCTATTGCCTGTGAACAGATCTTAGCCTGCCCGAACGTGGTTGTAACTCCGTTAAGCAGCGCAAGTGCTGCGGCAATATGAGCGATAGCGATAACAAATGCTAATGGATCCTGCATAGTAAAATTTCCTCCAGTTTTCTAAAATTAAATAATGTCACGCATTGCCTGGCAATCCGTAAGTATTCGTGTTTACATGTTTTATTCCGCAGCGCCTCTGATATACATAAAGCTGATAATTACAAAAATATATGTCTGTAAAGCACCGAACGCAACATCAAAAATTGCATGCAGCACTGCCGGAATTCCTATTTGAACAAACAGTGGAGTTAACGAGTAGTAAAGTGTCAGCAATATGGTACCTGAGAGCATATTGCCAAAGAGCCTGAAACTTAAGGATATTGGTTTAGCCACTTCTCCGATGAGATTAATCGGAAAAAGTATAACGTTTGGCTCAAAGAATGATTTTAGATAGTTGCCTTTGCGGTGTTTTAATCCCATGAAAATCATGATGATAAAGGTTCCCAGAGAAAACGCAAAGGTTGTTGCCCAGTCAGCAGTCGGTGCCCGAAGTCCAAACACGCTGAATAGACACGATGTAAGAAGAAAAACAAAAACCATAAAAAACCAGGGAGCTATATAAGACAAGTGATCCCCAACCGTGTTTTTTGCAAAATTGTCAAAGATCTCAACTGCCGCTTCTGCAAGGTTCTGAAAACCTTGGGGAACTGTTTTAAAACTGCGAAGTTTTACACGAATGATGACAGCCAGAATTATTAGTACTGCCATAATAATCCAGGTGTTAAAAATTGTCTCTGTAATCCATATTTCCCTGCCAAAGACATTGATAACCCAGAGATTATTTACCTCCAAATTCAATGATGAATCACCTCCTGTTTATAAATTTCATAACCTCAGATTTGATACCGCAGATGGTATCATGCTTTTGAACTGAATTTCAGACTGTAGGTCGCAAGCTGATATGCGAATATTCCGGCCACAGTACCCCAAAGACTGATCTGCGGAATAACCGCTCCTAAAACAAGGACTGCTCCCGATAATCCAAAACGTAACAGGTATTGAATGCCTGCATATCCTCCTGCACGTTTCTGTTCCATATTAAGGGTTTTATCCACTGCCCGATCCAAAAGAATAACTTTTAAGACACTGACACAAGAACCTATGAGTACTCCGAAAAAAAAGGGAAGAAATTTTACAGAACGATAATAGATGACGGAGCCAATGATACAGAATAACGCTATCATACAGATTGAGCGTGTCATTTTTTTCGCTAAATCGGATAGTTTCATATTACCTCCTTTTACAATTGTGCCTGTCTTAATTTTCTTTGGATAAATCGAATAAAGATTTGATCGCTGCTCCTACACCTAAAATTGAAAAAATCAACAGCATCCAGGGGGATGTTCCCAACAGATGATCAAGAAACTTTCCAATCAGAACCCCCGTCAATATTGATGCAGCTATGGTGAATCCAATTTGAGAGATGCAAGTGAGAGCATATAAGGTTTTGTCGCCGTCAGGCTTTTGTTCCTTTTGGTGTCGCTTATGCAAGATAGACGCCTCCTCGTTATTTAGTTTCCTTATGGAAACTTTCCGCTCAAGCGGTTATGATAGCGATTCAGTTGTAGAAAATAGTGCCCCTACTTTCAGGACACTATCCTTTGGGCTATATTAAAATGTTATCATGAAAGTCAATATTATGTCAAGTATAAAACAATTACGAATGTATTACCTGTATGTGGAAAATTTACAAAAGTATTACTCTATAATAAAATTTTTATAAATACATAAAGTTTATATGAATTTTCGATAAATTATTATAATCCGAAGTGAGATTTAAAGATTTTTCTTGCCGCAGGCACTGCCACAGAACTTCCTGAACCGGCACTTTCAAGCATGACACATACCACAATATCCCGGTCACCCGTGTCTGAAAATCCCACAAACCAGGAATGTGTTTTGGATGTCATGTCTCCATGCTCTGCCGAACCTGTTTTTCCGGCAATTGATATTCCAAGATCATTTAACTTTCTGCCGGTTCCATGTGTAACAACACCCTTCATCAGGTCTTTTAACTGCTCCGCCTGGTCTTCAGTCATATATCTGGAATATGCGTTCGGCTTGGTACTGCTGATCTGTGTTCCTGTGTGATTTTCTACTTTTTTGATAAAATTTGGAGTCATAGCTGTACCGCCATTTGCCACTGCATCAGCAATCAGAGCGATGTGAACCGGTGTCATAGTTGTATTTCCCTGCCCCACGGAAGTTTGCATAACCAGAGGGTCATCGGTTTGCTTATCAAGGCTGAATTTGCTTTTTGAGGATGGAAGGTGTAACTTCAGTGGTCTGCCGAAAGAAAGTTTTCCTGCCATTTGATCCCATTTATTTTTATCCAGATTCAATCCAATCTGAGCAAATGCACAGTTACAGGAATTTGCAAATGCCTCAGCGAAAGTCTCATGTCCATGGACAGCTCCGCCGGCACAATGGATCGTATACTCACCCGATGTGAGTTCACCAGTACAGTCAAAGGAAAAATTGTCAAACGTCTTATTCTGCTCGAGATAAGCCAGAGCAGTAACTATCTTAAACGTGGATCCCGGAGGATATAACCCCTGCAAAGATCGATTTAAAAGTGGACTGTTTTCATTGTCAGTGCTGAGGGATTCCCAGTTTTCATCTAACTTGTTCGGATCAAAATCTGGTTTGCTCACATCGGCAAGAATGTCTCCAGTTTTTACATCCATAACAATCGCGGAGCCATTATAGTCTCCCAGCGCGTCATATGCCGCTTTTTGAAGCTCAGAGTTTAATGTAGTAACAACAGTGTCGCCGATATTCTTCTGATCCTTAAACTCATTCACAACCTGCTCCATGGGATCAGCGTGTGAAGTCAAAAGAGAAATTTCTTCTGATGATTCCAGACCGCCTCCGCCACCTCCGGTGTATCCAATTACATGAGCGAACTGTCTTTCGAAGGGATAAACCCGATGTTCCTTTCCATCCTGCGCGGTCTCTGTTTTTGCCAGTGTCTTACCATCGGAAGAGATGAGTTCTCCTCGAACCACATGTTCCTGATTTGACTTTGCCCGCTTATTATAAGGGCTGGTCTGATAAGTATCTTTTAGCTGAACGTTAAAGTATACAAGGTAACCAATTAAAGATAGAAAAAGAGCTACAAAGATATAAGATACAATCTGATAGGGCCTACCAGTGGAGACTTTTTTTTGTCTGTTCTGCAATCTTGTCTTCGAGATCGTCTGCTCCGTGTTTTTTGCCTGATTCTCCTTTTGGTTTGTTCTTGTTGTTTTTGCTGTTCTTGTTGTTTCCTTTGTTTGATTTATTCTTTTTCGATTTGCTCTTTTTTTGTTTTCCGATCTGTTTTTTTCTGTTTTCTTCAAGCTCTTCACCTTCTTCATCTTCTCTTAATACATAAAGTCCCTGTATAATGGAAAGCATAATGATCGTTGACATCACGGAACTTCCTCCATAGCTGACCAGAGGCAGCGTGATTCCCGTCATTGGTATGAATTTAGTAGTGCCTCCAATGGTCAAAAATACTTGAACCGCATATTCCACACCAAGGCCGATTGCAATCAGCCGATAGAAATTTTTGCTCATTTTCATTGAAATGTTGACAATCAGCAAAAACGTACTCATGCAAAGCAATATGAGACAGATCGAAAAAAGAATTCCGAACTCCTCACTGATTGCTGCGAATGTGAAATCATAACTTGCAAGAGGAATTGTATCTGGTTTTCCCTTAAACAGGCCTGTTCCAAACCATCCTCCTGCTGTGAGACCAAATAGGGCCTGTACAATCTGATACCCTTTTACCTTGTAATCGGCGAACGGGTCTCTCCATATCTCAACTCTTGTTCTGACATGTCCAAAGAGAAAGTAGGCGGCAACGGAAGCGAGAACCAATGCCATCAGCCCTGCAAGTGCATATGAGGGCTTCTCGGTTGACACATAGACAATCACAAGGTAAGCCATAAAAAAGACCAGTGCTGTGCCGAGGTCTTTCGAAAGGACAAGTATTCCAACATGCATTGCAGCGACCACAGACGTGACAGCCACCTGCCTGATGTCGGTTTTCATCTGCAGCATGCCGGCGAGGAAAAAGACAAAGGTAATCTTTACAAATTCGGAGAATTGAAAATTGATTCCTTTAATTGTAATAGAAAGGTTAGCACCTCGGCTTCTGGCCGCAAAAACAAGTACAATAGCAAGCAGAAGAAGGCCGATCAGAGCATATGCCCAAGTGAGGTCTCTTACAAATTTTGCTTTTCTGATAATTACCGGAATCAGAAATGAGACTGCGGTAGACAGAGCAACAATCTGAATCTGTTTAAAGGCGTTATCGATTTTCAGTCGACTTAATATGATAAATCCAACAGACAGCAGCATGCACATATTATTCACAAGATTCATCGAGGCTTTTTTATATATCATGCGATAGAGCATCTGAGTGAAAAGGATGTATAGAAGAACACTGCCATACATGAGTATCATCTTTACATCTTCTGTCTGGAGGAACATCACAAAAAAAGCCAGCAGGTCGAAAGAAAGCAGGATTATGATCTGCTTCCTGAAGATGTTTTTTCGAGTAGACTCCTTTTTCTTTGAAAGCACCAGAAATGATTCCATAGTAAACCAGATCATTAAAAGAAGCAGTATGTATTTTGATAATTCTACGATAACATTAACCATATAAGTCCTCTATTCTACCCCTCGTTTATAATGTCCCTTCGTATATTCTCCTGCAAACTCATCCGACTGATAGTGCAGATACCTGGCGATATATCGTCTGGTTATTTCTTTTGTATTCTCATAATTTTCGATTGAAAATGAAAGGCGCAAGGATTTCATCCCAAGTGTTTTAATTTTTTCTGATTCCTTTAAAAGAACCATTGGAACACTGTTGTAGATCACATTATAACATGTATTACAATAACATTGAACCGTAAATTTCTTGTTCTTTCTGTCTATGATTTCCATCGTACCGTCTGACTTTGCGCAAGATGAATAATTATTTTTTACACATTGTGCAGAAACCATCATAGGAAGGTAACCATACACAATCATTTCACTTTCAGTGTTATTACGCCTGGTCAGTTCGTGCTCATTCAATTCAAGCGGAGCTGTATTGTGACGCACGCCCTGTGCTCTGAAAAAGGACCAAGCTTGTCGGTTAAAGGTATACATATTGTGATCGAGAACCACAAATGATTCCAGATGATGAACTTTTAAAATTGCCAAGGACTCCAGATTTCTCACCAGAAATCCGCTTAATCCTCTTTGAATCAGTTGTTCCAGATACGGTTCCATATAGGACAAATCATCTGCACGGACAATATGTGGAAGGGACAGATAAACGTTTTTTCCAAGTGCAGACAGTTCTTCGATGCATCGCGTCAGCTGTGAATAGAATCTATCAGTTCGAAACATCTGATATCCCAGATAAAGATCTGTAATTTCTTCAATTTGCATCAAAGCTTTTAACTGTTCCGCTTTTTCCACAGATGCTGTGATGACTGGAGATTTCTTGTCTTGACAAGATATAGGAAAGAATTCTGGCGTATTAAAGTCAGGAGCTGATCTGCGAAAAGTTATCAGAAGCTCCTGCTCCAGTCGATTTAGGGCATCTCTTTTTATTTCATTCAGAAATTGAATTGGTATAAATACATCATCTCCCATAAAAACAGCAAGATCTTCGAAGATAAAAGGAGTTTCTCCTGTTTTCATTAATTGTTTTCGTACTCTCTCTTCTGAAAGAGGCTGATTTTTTGCAGTCTGTACCCCTTCTTTTTCTACTGTAACCACGCACTCCGATAAATATAAGGTCAAAGTGGCTGGTACACCCGGATATAGTGTGAGGGTCCCCCGGATATTTTTTTGTGGTCTTTTACCGCTGTACTGTTCGTGAATGTGGTTGTAAAGCTGCTCTTTTTGGGAAATCTCCTTAATTTTTGTCTTTTTGGGATCCTTTTTTTGATTTCTAAGTGCCATCATATCAGGACCGTTTCGCTTTTTATAATATCCACTATTGAAACCATCACGGTTATAAAGGCTGAAAAGTATTGTAAGATCATGAGGATCCACCTTATAATGGTCCGAATCCTTAAGATAAAGATCCAGATATTTTCGATAAATTTGTACGACCCCGGCAGTATACTCCGGCTTCTTCATACGGCCCTCTATCTTCAAAGAGGTGACACCAGCTTTGATAATATCGGGAAGGAGCTCAATGGTACACATATCTTTGGTGTTCAGTGTATATGAATTTTTGGTGTCACTTATTTGACGGCCGTTTTCACTGACCTTAAAGGGCAGCCTGCAAGGCTGTGCGCAGCGTCCCCTGTTCCCACTTCGACCGCCGATCAGGCTGCTGAACAGACACTGCCCTGAATAACAGTAACAAAGTGCTCCATGAATAAAACTTTCAATTTCAATATTTGAACAGTCTGCTGTTTTTCGAATTTCATTCAGGGAAAGCTCTCTTGCGGTTACAATTCTTTTAACACCTGCCTCTTCCAGCAATCTGGCACCGGCAGGACCCGTAATTGTCATCTGCGTGCTGCAGTGAATGGCAAGATCGGGAAACCACTTTCTGATTTGATATAACACTCCATAATCCTGCACAATCACTGCATCCAACCCGTGTTCGTAACATGGCTTAAGATAATGATACAATTCTTTATCCAATTCGTTTTGCTTTAACAATGTATTCACAGTCAGATATAGTTTTTTTCCGTATAAATGGACTTCATCGATGGCAGATAAAAGTTCATTTTCATCCGGATTATCTGCATATGCTCTTGCACCAAATTTAGATCCTCCAATATATACAGCATCCGCACCGGCCATAAGAGCCGCACGAAGAGCTTCATAAGAGCCCGCCGGAGCTAATAATTCTGGTTTCATAGTTTTCAATTCTCCCATAGAAAAAGACAGAGGGGAAAGCATGCGCCATCCCCCTTTATCACTGCTTTAAAAACTCTTCAAGTTCGTCACTTAACTCCCTGACTTTGCCGTTCAGTTCATCTTTTTCTTTTTTTAACTTTTCAATTTCATGATTTGTCTTTTCAAGCTGTATCTGGGCTGCAATCAAATCATGTTTCATATCGTAGTTTTCTTTATCTTTTACTTCTATATCCTCTTCAAGTGACTCAGCCATATTCTTTGCTTTAAAATAATCATCAGCAACATTTAAGCTTAACAGAGTATTCTTTGTCTCAGGCCGTTGTCTCTTGTATCCGGGAATTTGTGACAGCTCTGCTATCTTATTATTAAGATAAGAGGCCACTTTCTGAAGATATTCTTCGCTTTCATAACCGCTTAATGTGATGATTTTCCCATCTATTAATACCTTAGTCGTATTTTTCGCTGACATCTGGCAACTGCTCCTTTGTATTTATACTTCTTATCCTTCATTTAAGTTTATCTCTTTTCTGATTTAAAAGCAAGTTCTTTCTGTACTTACATTTCATCAGGAAGAGCTTTCCCCAGGTGGTGATAAGACAGAGAAGTAGCCACTCTTCCCCTGGGTGTACGGCTGATAAAGCCATTCTTTATCAAATAAGGCTCATACACATCTTCAATAGTTCCTGAATCCTCTCCGACAGCTGCAGCCAGAGTATCCAAACCTACTGGTCCTCCGTTAAACTTGTCAATCATAGTTAAAAGTATTGTCCGGTCTGTGGCATCCAGTCCGCATTTATCCACGTCCAACAGATTTAAAGATAAAGAAGCCACCTCCCGGGTGATTCTTCCATCGAACTTTACCTGGGCAAAATCTCTGACTCTTCGCAGCAATCTGTTAGCCAGACGAGGAGTACCTCTTGAACGTTTTGCCATCTCAACAGCACCGCTTTCTTCCATCTCGATATTTAGTATTTTAGCAGAGTGCATGATAATTGCTTTCAATTCATCTATCGTATAAAATTCGAGATGATGAATGACCCCAAAACGATCTCTGAGCGGCGCTGTCAACAGGCCTGCTCTGGTGGTTGCACCTACCATAGTGAATTTTGGCAGATCCAGCCGTATGGAGCGGGCGGAAGATCCCTTCCCAATCATAATATCGATTGCAAAATCTTCCATGGCCGGGTATAGCACCTCTTCCACCTGTCTGTTTAAACGGTGAATCTCATCAATAAAAAGAATATCTCCTTCCTGGAGATTATTCAGAATCGCAGCCATCTCTCCTGGCTTTTCAATGGCAGGTCCGGACGTCACTTTCATATGAGTTCCCATTTCATTTGCGATGATCCCCGCAAGTGTCGTCTTTCCCAGGCCGGGAGGGCCATAGAAAAGTACGTGATCCAGAACATCGCCTCTTTGTTTTGCGGCCTCTATAAATATTTTTAAGTTTTCCTTTACTTTCTGCTGACCGATATAGTCTTCCAGGTATTGGGGCCTTAAGGAGCCTTCCGTTTCTAACTCTTCTTCCATCAAATCCGTTGTTATGATCCGTTGTTTCATGAATATATAATATCTCCAATCTTGGTACCCGGGGATTTTTATGGACTTTGTGCCCGTACCCGTATTATATGATGACTTTAAGAGCAGCTTTTATCATTGATTCAGCGTCCAGCCCCTCCTGTGTTCTGACTTTATTTACGGCCTGGAAGGCTTCCGTGTTGGAATATCCAAGAGAAACCAGGGCCTGTACCGCGTCTTTTGCTGCATCTGGTATTTCAGATGAGGTATTTAGTTTCTCTGTGTCAGAATATTTTTGTTCAAATGTCTCATCCAAAGAGAACTTATCTTTTAGCTCCAGAATCAGTTTCTGGGCTGTTTTCTTTCCGATACCCGGTGCTTTTGTGATAGCCGTTGTATCATCAGAGAGCACAGCAAATTTCAGGTCATTTGCCGAGAGTCCTGAAAGAATACCAATTGCTGCCTTCGGCCCGACTCCATTTACACCGATCAGCATACGAAATACTTCCAGATCATCTCTGGTCATAAATCCATATAACTGCAGAGCATCTTCCTTTACATGGAGATAGGTATATATCTTAACCTCATCACCAATCCTTGGCTGACGGTCCATAACACTGCCAGGGACATATATCTGGAATCCAATTCCGTTCTGATCAAGTACCAGACAACCTTCATCCACATAATCAACAACTCCACATATATAATTAATCATATTTGTACAACCTCTTTCGAATTTCCATACATAAAAGCCCAATTAATAAACCTGTCGTCACACCAGTGACGATCAGGGCCGGGAGATAATACATGATCTGGTTATTTTTTACCAAAGCTGAAGCTATAAGAATCTGACCAATATTATGGGTAACTCCTCCCGCGACGCTCACACCTGTAATACCAAAAACTGTTTGATGCTTTATCAAAGTCATGACAATAAGGCTTGACATCCCCCCTGCCAAAGAAAATGCAATGCCAAACAAATTTCCAAATAAAAATCCCACGGCTAAAATTCTCACAATCTGTACCATGAAAGCTGCCAGGGGACCGAATTGATATAAAACAAGTACAATAGCCAGGTTTGCCAGACCAATCTTCATTCCAGGCACAGCTGTAATGACCGGAAGTAGTGATTCAATGTATCCCAGCAAAATAGCCACTGCCGTATAAAGTCCAAGATATGTAATCTTTTTGATTTTCCTGCTCATATTTCGGGCCTCAATTTTCTTCCTTCCTCTCAAGAGACAATCGTATCCGGTGTATCTGTCTGTCTGCTGTTAACAATTGTCATAGATACCCGGTTGGGGAGACAGATAATCGAGCCACCCGTATGATCCAGTGGTTTGTGGTGAACACAAATCTGATCTGGACAGTCTGCACGGACCATCCAGACCTTTCCCTCTTGAATCTTACAAGTATTGGTGTTGTTAATCTTTATAATCTGGTCTCTATCGAGTCTGTAGACTCCATACTCTTTTCCATCCACAGTTATTCTTAAGCTTTCACCCTCCGTTGAATCTCTATTTACAAAGAATGTCATAGCAAATGCTGCAGCCAATATGGCTGTAATCAAAATGATATCTCTTTTTTTCATATGTACCTATCTTATCACAGGAATCATTCAATTGCAATTGGATGTAGTGAAACCTCAGGGAACTGTGCTGTAAGCTCTCCAGATTTTTCAGCTCCCATAAGCATACAGGCAGTGCTTAATGCATCCCCAAGAAGCGAACTTTTGCTGACGATTGTGACCTGCGAATAATCCGTATCAACAGGGTATCCTGTATCCGGATCGAGTATGTGATGATAAATCTTCCCGTTCTTTTTAAAATATCGTTCATAAATTCCTGAGGAGACCACGGAATGATCTTTTACTTTAAGAATATCAGCCACTTCTCCGGAAGGCGCAAAAGGTTTTTGGATTCCGACATTCCACAAACTCCCATCCGGTTTTGTTCCGACTGCAAGAACGTTTCCGCCGAGATTGATCATAGCATTTTTCACGTCATGCGTGTTCAGGTACTCCTTCAGCCTATCAGCGGCATACCCTTTCGCGAGAGCTCCGAGATCGATCTTAGTATCCTTATTGTCGAAGGATAACGTATTCCCGGAAAGATGAATGGAAGAACCATCCACTTCACGCAATGCACGATCGATTTCATCTTGCCTGGGAATAGCTTTTTTTTCACTTTTAAAGTCCCAAAGTTCCAGTAAAGGCTCAACGGTTATGTCAAACTTTCCATCTGTGATTTCATAAAATCGGATTCCCTCTTTGATCACTTTTGCGAGATCGTCGGAGATCTCTACCTGACTCGATTGTCTGTGATTCACCTTATAAAGTTCACTGTCTTTTTTTGTGCGGCTGAATGTATCTTCAAGATCTTCGCAGATAGTAAAACAGCCATCCAGCACTTTTTTGCTTTCTTTGCTATACACTCCGATAGAAATTGCTGTATCAAAATAGGTTCCATCCCTGGATGCCATCTGTGTCTCTTTCTTGCCACAACCCGAGAGAAGCAACAGAAGACACAATGCCAAAGTATTACATAACTTGAGTTTCATCTGTGATTGTACTCCTCGGACATACTTCTTTACATTTTCCGCAGTTCATGCAAAGAGAGTAATCTATTTTTGCCAGAAAATCATCAACATGAATAGCCGCCGCCGGGCAGCTTCTTTCACATTTTTTACATCCAATACAGCCGATATCGCATGCCTCCATTACAGCCCTTCCCTTATCATTCGAAGCACAAGAGACATGATAGTTTGCTTTTTCGTATGGGATTAATTCAATCAGATGATTGGGACATACTTTGATACATGCTCCGCATCCGGTACAAGCATCCTTATCTACAACGGCAATGCCATCCACAATACGGATTGCATGAAAAGGACATGCGCGCTTGCAGCTTCCATAACCCATACACCCAAACGTACAGACTTTTTCTCCGTTTCCCGGAACGTAAGGAATATAGGTACACTCCTTTACACCCGTGTATTTGTTATCCAGACGGGTCTTGCTGCATGTTCCGCTGCAGTGGATATAGGCTCTCTTTTTTACTGTATCAGAGACTGCCTTACCCATAATGCTGCCGATTTTTTTAGCAGCCATATCACCTCCAACCAGACACACTGTGACGGGTGCCTCACCGTTTACAACAGCCAGGGCAGCGCCGTCACATCCGGGATAACCGCATGCACCACAGTTAACACCCGGCAAGGCCTCCCTTACGAGGTTCTCGCGCTCATCAACTGTAACAGAAAGTTTTTTGTCTGCCAGCCCAAGAAGCAGGCCGATAAGAATACCCGATCCGCCTAAGATTATGGTGGAAGTCAAAATTACTGAAAAACTCATAAAACTCCTCCTATATAATTCCGTGAAAACCAAAGAAAGCAATCGACATCAGCATGGCGGTCAGCAGTACAATAGGCATACCCTGAAATGATTTCGGCACATCATTATATTCCATCTTTTCACGAAGTCCGGCCATGAGAATGATGGATATGGTAAAACCAACTGCAGAGGCGAATCCGTTCACTGTTCCTTCAAGAATTGTATAGTTTTTCTGCACATTGATGATTGCCACACCCAGTACCGCGCAGTTTGTGGTAATTAAAGGAAGATACACCCCCAGTGCCTTATGTAAAGCAGGAGATTTTTTCTTGAGAAACATTTCAACCAGCTGGACCAACGCGGCGATAACCATTATAAATACAATTGTCTGCAGATATTCCATCCCTGTCTTAACTAGAATGAACTTATAAATCAAACTTGTGCAAAAAGATGACAAGGTCAATACAAAGATGACCGCCCCTCCCATACCAGCTGCTGTATTCATCTTTTTGGATACTCCGAGAAAAGAGCACAATCCCAGAAACTGACTCAAGACAACATTGTTCACCAGCGCGGCACCGACAGATATTATTAAGAGCTCTTTCATTGATTGTCACCTCCCCGATCTTTATGTGAAGGACATTCTGTGTCTTTGCAGGAAGCACAGCCATAGCTTTCTGTCACGTACGATGTTCCTTTCGAGGCCTTGTGGTCTTTGATCTTATTAATCAGTGCAACAAGTAATGCCAGGACAAAGAACGCACCAGGGGCCATAATAAATATTGTCACCGGTTCAAAAGAAGAAGGCATAATATGCATGCCCATCAGTGTTCCGGAACCAATTACCTCACGTACCGCTCCAATAAAAAAGAGTCCGATTGTAAAGCCAATCCCCATTCCTAATCCGTCAAAGAGAGAAGGAATCACCGGATTCTTGCCGGCATAAGCCTCTGCACGCCCCATAATGATACAGTTGACCACAATCAGCGGTATGTAAATACCAAGAGCCGTATATAATCCTGGCAGATATGCTTTCAGCAAAAATTCTACGATTGTAACCAGCGTAGCGATGACACCGATGTAAGCAGGCATACGCACACTATTCGGTATGACCTTGCGAAGCATGGAAATCAGCATATTAGAGGCAGCCAGTATAATTGTCGTAGTCAGTCCCATACCAATACCATTGATAGCTGAAGTGGTAACCGCAAGTGTCGGACACATGCCGATCATCATAACAAAAATTGGGTTTTCTTTTACGATTCCATTGTACAAACGTTCTGCAGGTGTGTTTGGATTCATGATTCTATCGCCTCCCCATTTAGTATTTCAGATACATCAATACAGGCATTCACGGCATTTGTGACGGCATTTGTTGTGACCGTGGCTCCACTGATTGCGTCAATTTGATTCTCTGAACCTCCCCCACCCTTTGTGTATTCAAACGCGTCAACCTTTTTGTTTTTAAATTGCTTTTTGAAATCGTTTGTATCTGCATTCATTCCGAGCCCGGCTGTCTCATTTAATTGTAAAAAGGAGATGCCAGCTGTGGTACCGTCTTTTGTTAAACCGACTGTCATCTGAATATCTCCTCCATACCCCTCACGGGAAGTCACAGTAATCGCATAGCCTGAAAAATTTCCTGAGTTAGTAAGTCCCCTGTAAGCCTCATCAATAATCTGCGCATCTAGTCCATCTTTTTTTAGTAATGACTGAAATTCAGTTTTTTTATCTGAAATGTTAATCTTTTCAAATTTATCTGCATCCGGTAATACATCCATAAGAGCCTCTGTTTTTGTTTGCCGCTCTCGATTTTCAATCGGCTTTTTGGTGATTTCATGAAATGTTCCAAGAAGGACACCTAGAATCACGGCAATCACTGTCAAAGAAAGTGCATCCCTTAATACTTTTTTCAATTTCTTCGGCTCCTTTCCTTTTGCAGTCCAAATCCACCGGGCATTGTCAGACGTTCAATCACCGGAACTAGAAGATTCGTGAATATAATTGCATAAGACACACCCTCTGGTGCAGCACCGAATTTTCTGAAAATCCATGTCATGAGACCTAATAGGATTCCATAGATCATCTGTCCCTTTTTTGTAATCGGACGCGTTGTATAGTCTGTCGCCATAAAGAATGCTCCCAGCATCAGCCCACCGCCGCAAAGCTCTGCGACAGTCAGTCCGAGATCAAATCCACTGGATAACAGATAAAGTATTGCAAATGTCCCTAAATATGTAAGAGGAATGACATAATCAATAATTTTAAATATGAGAAGAAAGATTCCTCCAAGCATCAGCAGCAGGACAGACGTCTCTCCAATTGTCCCATTGGTATTGCCAAGGAACATATCCAACAGCTGATATGTTCCGCCTGGTTTGATTGTGGCCAGAGGTGTCGCAGAGGAAATTGGTGTGGAAGAGGAAACCGGCGTAGAGGAGGATACACTGTCCACAATTTTACCCGCAGTCCACTTACTTATCGTAAAATCCGTCATTCTTGAGGGAAAAGATATCAGCAGAAAACATCTTGCGGCAAGTGCCGGATTCATAAAATTCTGTCCAATTCCGCCAAATAACTGTTTTACAATAAGAATGGCAAAAACATCGCCAATAACAACTACCCACCAGGGAACCGATGATGGCAGACAGAGTGCAAGAAGAAGGCCTGTCACCATGGCACTGCCATCACTGACAGTAACCGGTTTATGCATAAGACGTTCAAAAATCAACTCTGTAAGAACCGATGTGGCAACGGAAATAATAATAACAGTCAGTGCAGGTATTCCAAAAAGATAAACACCCATAACAGAGGCTGGCATCAATGCTGTCAGTACCATAAACATGATAGTCTGTGTGTTTAATCCATCTCTGATATGAGGAGAAGATGATACATGAAGTAATTGGCTCATTTGGATATCTCAACCTTTCCTTTCTTCTGTTCGGCTAGCAGTATTTTTCTCATTGATCGAATGGACTGCGTCAGGTGTCTCTTTGCCGGACATACATAGCTGCAGCATCCGCATTCGCAGCACTCCATGCCATGATACTTCAAAAAACTCTCTTTGTCCTGACGATCGGCATATAAAGCAAGTCTGGTCGGAAGTATTCTTCCCGGACAAACCGAGACACATCTGCCACAGTTAATACATGCAGAAGTTTTTTCATCTGAGACAGTATCTTTTTTAAAGGCCAGCAAAGCGGATGAAGTTTTGATCACAGGCACTTCAAGATTTAGCATGGCGTTTCCCATCATGGGCCCTCCGGCGATGATTTTTTTTGACTCAACGGCAAAGCCACCTACGGCATCTGCAACTTCCTTGTATAACATACCAATTGGAACACATAGATTCTCAGGATTTGTTACTGAATCCCCAGCAATTGTCATAGTCCGTTCCATCACAGGTATTCCATCCAAAACCGCCTCTCCAATGGAAACCATCGTTTCAACATTGTCAACGATACATCCGACATCAGCGGGAAGCATGGATGAATTGATCTTTCTGCCGGTTACGCTATAGATCAGCATTCTTTCAGCACCTTGAGGATATTTTGTCCGTAATACTTTAAGCTCAATCTTATGCTCACTGCACAGGGGTGCGGCTGTCTTGATACAATCTTTCTTATTATCCTCTATACACAGATAGCCCTTTGCCCTGGGAAATAATTTCAGGACAACTAAAAGGCCGCGTATAATTTTTTCCGGCTCTTCTTTTAGTCTCTGGTAGTCTCCGGTCAGATAAGGTTCACACTCTGCAGCATTTACAAGTATAGAATCTATTTTTTCAGGATTTGGAGGAGCAAGTTTCACATGAGTAGGAAATCCCGCTCCCCCCATCCCGATGATGCCTGCATCTCGAATCCGATCCAAAATTTCTTCTCTTGTCAAATCTGCAAGTTTTCGACTCTGAAACGGAACTTCTTTCATCAGATGGTCATTGTCAACAACAATACAGTCTGCCATACTTCCAGATGGCATTCTCATTTTCCTGATTCCCAGGACCTCTCCTGAAACAGAAGCATGAACAGCAGCTGATACATTACCATTTGCCAGAGCAATCTTCTGTCCGCGCAGGACGTAATCGTTCTTTTGAACAATCGGCCTGGACGGCACCCCTATATGTTGGGACAGGGAATAAAATAATTTATCCCCTGGTTCTGCCGGAATAGTATTCTGCTCTTTTGTCAGTGACTTCCCATCATACGGATGTACACCTCCTCGAAATGTAGGCAACTTCATCTTTTCTCTCCTCCTTCTTTCCATTGGTGTTCAATATTACTGATTTTTCTTATCCTTTTTGTCATCCTTTTTAAATCGTTTTATAATTCCCAGATGGGGGTATGCTTTTATGTAACGTTTCGTAATACGATCCAGCGCTTTTTGATCTCGCATAAAATTTTCGAGAAAACGGTCAAACTTCTCCAGATATATATCTTTTCGCTCCATCAGAGATTCTTTCAATTCAAGATTGTCCTCAGAAATTCGATCAAGATAATCGGAAAAATATCTCTTTTTATCTTCCACAAATGACTTTATACGGATTGTCGATGCATCCTGATAGAATGCTTCCGTCTTGTTCTTCATATAAGCAGATGCCTCGCCAAGACGAGATTTCTGGAGAAATTCCTGAAATTCATCCCATGTTTTGTCAAGATTGCTGAGTTTTTCTCTGACATGAAATGCAGCAAAGGCAGACATTCCGAAATCCACACAGTAGACCATCGTAACCAGATTGACAAAGAACTCCCCATAATGTCTTGGGTAAAGAGCTACGATTGTGCCGACAATCGGTTGGAAAGCGTAAAATAACAGTAGACTGAAAAATCCCCATCCGATAGAACTTCCAAGACATATGATACCTTGAAAATTAAACTTCTTATCACTGTAATCCCACCATTTTGTGTGAAATAAAGCTCTCATCAGTACTCCGGTGATGTACTCCAAAATAGTAGCTACCACCATGCCGCCAAAAAATAAAGTCAGTATATGATTGGAAAATGGATGAAGAAACATGTAAACCAGCACGGCACCGAAACCATACAATGTTAACACAGGTCCTGTTACAAAACCGCGGTTGACTAACTTGCGTTTTTTGACAGATACAAAACTGCTCTCCCATATCCATCCAAAAAAGCTATAAATCCAAAACGAGTTTACAATATAATATAAATCATTACCAAGTATTTTCAGATCCAGTATCTGGCTGCTGCCCAGCATAAATCAGTCCTCTTTTCATTAGTTTTCTTATTCTTATGTATGTTTAAGATATGTGTGGTATGCTTTTTCATGCAAGCATGAAACGCAAGACCTTTTGACCCTGATATCATATTGTG
>ENA-UOOI01001598-UOOI01001598.1-fermentation-metagenome-genome-assembly--contig:-NODE-1598-length-22797-cov-3.585613_pt1 | contig 22797 bp, 10 predicted proteins | sample MGYA00245779_ERZ724027 | MGnify/ENA primary metagenome ERZ724027 (study PRJEB28704, sample SAMN03018318) | fermentation metagenome | biome: anthropogenic terrestrial biome; feature: soil; material...
AGAATCAAACATACACTGCATGACGCTTGGTTTTCAAAGCATTGCACAAATGAATGATGCCATTGCACGTGTAACACGCATACAAAAAGAAACGGCCTGAGTAGCTACCCCACTATCCGGTAAACAATTCAATAAGGAGAGATAAACGAAATAAAATCAGAACGGGTAACCTATCGCAAAATGGAAAGCAAAATCGCGGCGGAAGTCCGGTTTGAAGATGGTCCATCGGGAACCTGCCGGAAGGCCGGGATTATGCGCTTTCATTCCCCCGTCTATCCTGATCAGCAGAAAGTTGAGATCTAAACGCAGACCTAGTCCATAGGCCACGGCCAGTTCCTTGTAAAAACTGTTCCACCGGAACATACCGCCCGGTTGTTCTACATAGTCCCTGATAGTCCATATATTCCCGGCATCGACGAAAGTGGCCAGTTCAAACAAATTGGTGAGCTTACGCCGGAACTCCACGCTCAAGTCAAGCTTCACATCACCCACCTTACGGCCGAAATCAGATCCTACGGAATCGCGACTGTAGGTTCCCGGTCCCAATGTACGGGTGCTCCACCCTCTCACACTATTGGCCCCGCCGCCGAAATAGCGCTTCTCGAAGGGCAGGATAGTGGAATTTCCGTAAGGGTAGGCCATGCCTAATGCCAGATGCGCGGCAATAGTGTTGTTGTCATTGAAAGTATGGGATGCGGCTATATCGAAATCGCCCTTCACATACTCGGAATAGGGCAATTTGAAAATTGTCTCGAACCCATTTTCATTCTGTTGCCCTGCCCCCAGACTGGTGAAGACACGGGGCAGCCATCCCGCCACTTCTACCCCTGAGCGGATCCGGAAGGGAATTACCGGCATATCCCTTCTCGCAATGCGGTTATAATTGGTATAAGTGACAGTGTATGCGCTGCGTACGATCAACTGGTCATCATAACTATACCGCAAGATCGGATTAGCGTCCTCACTCAGATAAAGTTCTTCGAACCGTTCGGATTTCCAGGGCATCCTTACATAGGTAACCCCGACCGGTTCCAGCATATGTTGCAATCGCCATTCCATAGAGGCCCACTGGAAGCGGGAGGAGAGGTTAAAGAACTGACGCAGGTATTCCGGCCGTTTCTGGAAGTTGAGCCCCGCGGAAAACTCCGTGGAGGCCGAGGGTTGATCTTTGAGTTGTTTTATCACCCACGGAAGCAGTAATTGCGGAATGGAAAGGAACACCTCCGCCCCATATTCATAAAAACTATTGTCCAGGAAATTCAGGCTGTCGGACGCCGTGATGAATTCATAAGCAGCATTCAATTGAACACGAAATGTTTCTCCCCCCTTCAGGAAGTTCCGGTGTTCATAGGTCACATTGCCCGCAACTCCGAGGTCGCCTGCCGAATTGGTGCCGTCCACTCCGAACTGCGTGTAATGAAGGTTTCCCGGAAAGAGGGTGATCTTCGAGTCGATGTAGGCCGAGTCGTTTCGTATTACGGGGGTCAGGTTGATCGTCGTCTGGTTCACCGGCCCCATCCCGTTCAGTGACGCATAGGTCCGCTCTACAATCCTGTCGGAATAAAGCCGCCCGGGACGTAAGAAGGTGTTATAATAAACAGCCTGTGGGCGCAGGAAACGTTCTCTTTCTGAAACAATCTGCATCCCCCGGTATTCTATCGTATCTAACGGTAGTTGGCGGGTGGAGTCTTCCAGAAGAGCCGCATCTACTCCGTTGATCACGGTCACATTTCCCATATAGTACTGTTGATGGAAGGTCGTATCGGAGGGATTGTTCAGGGCAAGCGTCACATCCACCTGACTGGTTCCCACGGTGGTGTCGGCAATAAAATAGAAGTTATCTTTCAGAAAATCGTAATATCCCCTGTTCCTGAGTATAGTGGTCATCCTTTCCCTGCCTTCCTCCAGTACGGAGAGATCGAAAATATCGCCTTCTCTCATCACTTCGAGCCGTCTGGCCTGATTCAGAATATTATAGATAGTCGTATCGGTCGAGTGAATAGTATCCCTGAAGATACGGATGCGATGGGGTTCGTGCCCTGTCACATCATAAGTTACATCGGCTTTCTTATCTTTTTTTACCACGGCGGTATCTACCTCTGCATTCAGGTATCCCTTGTTATTCAGATGCAGCCGGATCTGTTCTGCCGAGATAACAGTCAACTGTTCGTTATAAAGTACGGGGGGTTCGCCGTATTTGAGCAGCAGCCTGTTTACCCATGTGGAGGTATCCTCGGGTATATTATACATATGCAGTTTCACCTTCCCCAGCAAAAACACCGATGAGTTGGGTTTCTGCCGCAGATAGGGCTTCAGGGCGGACGAGCCGATACCTTTCACATCCGATTCTATCTCGGTCTTGTTGAGAAGATAGCTCCCTTCGGGCACCTTTTTAGTAACATCACAGGCGACCAATGTAAATATCCACAATATGAAGACTATATACTTTTTCATATAATTAGCCCATTAGCACATCAGCACATTATTAATTAGCTGATTTACCGATGTGCCGATTAGCAGATTAATTAATAAATCATTAAATCAACCCATCATCAAATCATTACTCCTTTTCTTCTTTTTTCCTGATAAATCTGAAGTCAAACAGATCCCTGAATCTTTTCGCCTCCCGGGTGACCATCACCCCTACCCCTTGCGTGGTAGGTGCACGGCGGTAGAACCGTTCATTGGCCCTGTTAAAGGCCCTTAGCATAAGCCAGTTGTTGATGTCATACTCCAATTCAAATTCTCCCAGAAATGCCTGCTGACCGGCCAGCATACTGTTATCCCCGTAACTCAGATTGGTGTTTATGCGCAGCCGGTTGTTCATCAAACGGGTAGAGACATCCACCCCCATCCTCACGTTATCGAGGGTGCCATCGACCGACTCCAGGTTGGTACTGATCGACCAGTTGTCGCTCAGTGCACGGGCAAACAGGGCATCCAGCCCCCGGGACAGGGTGTTGGCCGCTAATTTTGTAAATACCGACGAACCAAAGTCCAGGTCGGGAGATCCCTGTGACGGAATAAAATTACCGGTAGTCACAAGATAAGCAAACTGAAGGATCTTTGTCTCTTCATCAGGAATAAAGCTATTTACCCGCTGTTGAATATCGTTGGAACTTTCCGGCAGTTCAATATCATATTGCAGGTCCATCTCTTCCAGATCTCCCCTGATATGAAGCAGCGCGTTCACAGCTACCCGTGTATTGGCCAGCTCGGTGGAGAATGTGGGGCTGAGTGCGGTCAGATCTGCCTTTACAGGCAGGTAAGCGGTGACATTGAACTGCGTATTCATGGGGTTACCCTCCATAGAGAGCTTGCTTCCTTCCCGAATATTGAAGTCTATCGAGCGGAGATTCTGTATATTGTAATGGAACTTTCCGTCATGAATGACATAGTCTCCGTAAAGACGTGCCGAAGGTGTAGCTCTGGAGTTAAAGTTGATATTCAACTCGCCATCGCCGCTCACATTAAGTGCATTCCCGGTAGTTGGGTCGAGTACCACACCCGCTTCGAGCAACTGGTTCAGGTTCACGGTGATGTTCATCACAATGGGAATACCCTGGGACATATTCCTGCCGGGCTGTCCCGCAGTTTCTTCATTTTTCCGTAGGAATGTCAGGGAATCAGGCTCCCGGAATTTGCTGCTGACATAGATTATACCACTGTACTCCGTCGCTTTTGCTGTTTGCGGGACCACTATGGTTACATTCGATTTGCTGGAACTGGTCAAATTCCCATCCCCGAAAATTCCGGAGGGAGATCCCGTCACATTCAGCTCTCCCGACAGTTTCAGGCTACCGTAAGCCATCAGGTCAGTCCGGTTTGCATTGTTCAATAGCATAAAATCGTTGAAGCGGATACCGGCTTTATAAACCATACGCCCGAAATTGGTGTGCGACAGACTCACGTTCAGTGTGGCGGTATGGTTGTTCTGGTCACGGATTACCAGATCTTTTAATCCCACATTGTCCCTGCTGATCTCTATTTTATCGGAGATATAATAAGTTACATTGGTAAATGCCACCTTCATCATTCCGTCATCAATTCCCAGCCATCCTTCCGTTATCGGTGCAGAGAGAGTGCCGGTGACACGTATCTGAGAATTCAGACGCCCGTCCAGTTCACTGAAAATGTCGGTAGTAAATGGCTTAATAGCCGTCAGTTTAAAATCAGTTATTTTGAGGTTAATATCCATGGGAGACGTGCTATTATCCCCGGTAGGAATATATCCCTGAATATCGAGGCTGCGCTCTCCCCTATCCTCGAGCCAGGCATTCAAATTAAGACCGGAAAGGACGTTATCCCAATTCGCTTCGACCCGGAATGTACCGATAGTGTCTCCCTGCGCCGTAATATTCTCTATCCGGAGATCTTCGGTACGGATCATCGGGTCGCCCAATGCCTGCTGCACGTATATCTCACCATTGATAGAACCGGTAAAGTTGGTCACATTAAATGTATTGAGGATATTCGCCAGTTCCGTATTATTGAAATATATCCGGATATTATCGGTTTCGTTCTTGGAGGCTACCCCCTCTATGCCCAGCAGGAGCATATTATCTTCACGCATTCCGAAATTGGAGATCACGATACTGTCAGTGCTGTAGGCGATAGTAGCATCGTTAAAATCGATCTGTTTACCGTTGAAGATGATACTGGCAGGAAGGAGGTGGATGTTTGCCGCAAGCCGGTTTTCACTATCACGCAGAAATCCCGCCGCGATCAATAATTCCCCGTTGGAGCGGGTAGCGTTTTGCTGGATATCGAACGACAGATGGTTATTTACGGAATCCGAAACTGCATCACTGTGTAATTTTACATTCATATATCCGGTATTCTGCACCAGATAGCTGTTCACGTCCAGCCCCAGTCCGGACATACCACTGAGCAGGTTCACCTTGGTTTCGCGGATATCATTGGCGCCGACCATCAACCGGGGAAGATGAGCGTCGATCCGCAGCGACTCCTCAGTCGTCATGTCCACACTGCCGGAGATGGTCGCCGGCTCCACATTATAAAATGGCAATGAAAGGGCATAGGAGAGATCTTCCGTGTTCTGAAGCTGGATATTGAATTGGAAATTGTTTTTACCCGCCTCAGGTTGTGCCTGTTGTATTTCTTTTACACCGATCACCGAGGGGAGATGGGGATGAATTACCTGCATCAGCTCTGCCCCGATAGTAGAAAAATAATAATCGCCGGTGATATTGCCTTCAAAAAATGAGGACATGAATTCGATTTTCTTTCCCTGGCCTTCATCGGCCGACGCTTCTAAAAAAATAGCGCCGGGATTATAAATAAAATTACTGTCGCCCAGCGAGATGTTCTCCATCACCACGGTCCCCGTCAGGTCGTCCAACGAACTGCCCGCCAGGTTGCCGTCAATATTCACTCTGAGATAGGGATCTTTCCAGCTCTCGTTCGCCACGAAAGGCGTCAGATCGAGGCGCTCCACATCCGCCTTCACATCAAATTTCATTGCTTCCCCGAATGTCATATTGCCGGAGAGATCGAACTTGTTCTTTTCCATATCGGAACGAATCTCCGCAACCACACTACTGCCACTATATACTCCATCGAAGAAGATATTATTGTAACGATAATCCCTGAAGGACGTCGATTCAATCCGGCCGTCGGCCGCCACTGTCATCCCTGCATCCTGCAGGACAGAAATTTTGACATCCGTGGTGAGGGTGGTGGTGCCTACGCCGGCATCCTTTCCTATAATATTGGCCACCTGGATGTTCCTGGCTCTCACCGGTCCTTCAAAAACAAAGCTTTTGAATTCATTGCCGATACGCCCGGTTCCTTTGAGGGTTACCTGGCCTTGCTCTGTAGTGAGGTCACCGTCATAAAGAAATTGCTTCAGATGGCCATCGGCTTTTATCCGCAGATCAAGGTCGCCCATTGCCTGTAGCTGGTCGGGCGGAGTGAAGTCGGGTGACCCGGCGCGGAACAACGCCTCCAGGTCTTCCTGCGAAACGGACAGATTCCGGAGATTCACATGCAATTCACCGTTATTAATATCACTGTAGTCGGAAACGGATCCTGATATATTGAGTTCCGTATCGGAACCGTACCGGAAATCTAAATTATTCAGCACGGCTTGCGGCAATTCTCCCTCTGCGCTGATCTCAAAAGAGATTGGTTTATCGAGATGGGCAACCCGGGAAGAGAAAATAGTTACATCGCGCGGGTCGATCATATTGCTTTCCGCGGTAAGAGAAAACGCTTTCGACCCCAGGTCGTAGGCGGCGTCCTTAATCTGGATACGCGATCCGTTCAAAGCGACAGTCACTCCGTCAGTACTCAACAAAGAATCCTCCCCCCTCACCCGGGCTTTCAGATTGTGGAGTGAAAGGCCGGCATTCTTTTCCAGAAAGTTAAGATGATTTACTTCGGCCTGCATATCTTCCAGACTCAGAAAATCCGCTTTCCCCCGGAAATTAAAGTCTTGCAGGTCTATGTGACTGACATTAAAGGTTCCGGGAGTCTCAGGTACCGAAAGAATATTATACCGGAGCTTTCCATTCTTTAATATCGCTTCGTTGGCGGTTATACGCCACGGTTTCTTCTCCTTCTCCACCTTTAGGGTATCCTCCTTGGCGAAGGCATCGATAATAAACTGAAAATTAAAGGGATCGTCGGGCGATGTGCGGTGTATATTGGCCGTAAAATTCTCAAGACCCACCTTATGCACCGTCACCTTGTTTCTCAGGAGATCCAGCGCATGGAGGCGTACTGCGATCTTGCCCACATACAACAATGTATCCTGCTGGAGGTCCTCTACATAAACCCCTTCGAGTTCCACGGTATTGAAAAGGCGGATACGGATACTCTCCAGATCAATTTTCGTTTTGAGGAGCGGCCTGAATTTTTCCAATGCCATGTTAGCCACACTCTTCTGCACTGCAGGAATGCTGAAAGCAATGAAAAGCAGTATATTCAACAATATAATACTAACAATGACAATGGCGAATATGCGGACAATTTTAGCGACCAACTCAATTGAATTATTATGAATGAGCGACTTTGATTGTTTAATAATACAATATTACAAAAAAAGGGGGTCAAAAGTTCGTATCCGGTAAACTTTTAACCAAAAATAGGTTTTTTGGATTTCATTCTACTTATTTCCACAACAAAGAACTATCGCCGTAACTCAAAAACCGGTAGTCGTTTTGCAGCGCATAGTCGTAGATCTTCCTCCAATCATCGCCCACAAATGCAGAAATGAGCAATAACAACGTACTTTGAGGCTGGTGAAAGTTAGTGATGATGGCATCGGGAAAATGGAATTCATAGCCGGGGGCGATCATCAGTTGGGTGCTAGAAATAAGACGTTCCTGCCCGGTCTCTTCAAGATACCGGAGAATATTTTGAAGCGCCTGTTCCGGAGCAATCTCTTCGACATCGTCATACGGTTCCCATTGTTTTACACCCAGTTCATCGGCAGATATGCCCGGATCAGTACCGAGTTTCCTTCCGATATAGTAAAGGCTTTCCACAGTACGCATGGAGGTGGTTCCCACCACCACGACTTTCCCTGAATGATGCAGTAATTGCTCAATAGTCTCTTTTGGCACGGAGATGAATTCGGTATGCATCTCGTGACCGGCTATGGTTTCGGTCTTCACAGGCCTGAAGGTGCCTGCCCCCACATGGAGTGTGACTTCGGCCGTCCGGATCCCTTTGTCACGAAGCCGATCCATCACTTCTTCCGTGAAGTGTAAGCCTGCCGTAGGCGCCGCCACAGACCCTTCGGAACGGGAATAGACCGTTTGATAGGTCTCATCATCCTTCCTCTCCGCAGGACGGTTCAGATAAGGAGGGATAGGTAATTTCCCGGCAATTTCCAACAGCTCCGAGAAAGTGAATTCCTCATTATCCCAGGAAAACCGCACCACCGTGTCACTCCCTGTTATGGCCGCCTTTTCGGCTTTCAACGTCACTACACTGTTTCCGGCAGGTATCTGTATCCGCAGCGGCTCCTCCTTCCACCGTCTGGCATTTCCGACCATACAATGCCAGGAGCAGTGACGGCGTTGCTGAAAATTCACCGTATAGTCGGCCGGATGATGCGGTGAGAGGCAGAATATCTCAATCTGCGCACCGGTCTCTTTCTGAAACAACAGCCGGGCATGGATCACCCTGGTATTGTTAAACAGGAGCAGGGTTCCTTCCTGAAGCAGTCCGGGCAGATCCCCGAACCGGGAGGTACTGATCTGCGACCCGTCGTATACCAATAACCTGGACGCATCTCTTTGATGAAGAGGATACTTCGCTATTTTACCGTCGGGAAGAGGATAATTATAATGGGATATCTGTAGTTGCCGGATCTTCTCCTTTTTCATTTTTTTACTATCAAAAAAACGATTTTTCGTAATAATTAATGCTTTTATTCCGCAAAATTAGTCAACTTTGCAACACGTAACAAGAATAAAAGAGTCAAAACAGGCATTTCCATCAAAAACTCGCCTTGACAGGTGAAACACACTGACACTTTACAATGAATAAATTATCAACAGGGGACACGGTCCGTTTCCTCAACACAGTAGGAGGAGGGATCGTAAAGGGCTTCCGGAACAAACAGGTGGTAATCGTGGAAGATGAACATGGCTTCGACGTACCTGTACTGATCTCGGAATGTGTCGTGGTAAAACCGGCAGGCAATGAAAAGCTGACGCAGTTGGCCGAGGAGAAAGACGTTTCCTTCGATATAGCGAGCCTCGCCTCAACACTCCATGCAACGGCAGGAGAGGAAGAGAGAAAAGAGCAGCCTGAGGAAACCCCGGAAGGTGAAAAGATCACCGCTTGCCTGGCGTGGCTTCCCCTGGATATAAAGAACCTGTCGTCCACGGCCTACGAGTGCTATTTCGTGAACGACAGCAATTACTATCTCTTTTTTAATTATATGAACAAGGAAGGGGATTCCCTGAAAATCCGCTATAGCGGCCTTATCGAACCCAATACCAAGATCTTTCTGGAGGAGCTTGAAAAAAGTGACCTCAACGATATAGAGAAAGTGATCGTGCAGTTCATTGCATTCAAGCGCCATAAACCGTTCAATTTAAAAAATCCCTGTTCGGTGGAGTTGCGTATCGATACGGTGAAATTTTACAAACTGCACAGTTTCGGGGAAAACGATTATTTCGAGGATAATGCGCTTATCCGCTTCATCATACAAAACGATACCCCTGAAAATGAACTTCACGTTTCGGCAGGTGACCTGGAGCACGCGATGAAAGAAAAAAAGCGACAGGACGGCCGTTCGCAGGGAGAACCGGTCGAAAAAAAAAGAAAAGAAACGGTGACCGAGATCGACCTGCATATCAATGAACTGCTCGACACCACCGCAGGAATGAGCAATGCTGATATACTGGAATACCAGTTGAATAAATTCAATGAGGTGATGAATGAACATATTCACCGTAAAAACCATAAAATTGTATTTATCCACGGCAGAGGGGACGGCGTACTCAGAAATGCCATCCTTAAAGAGTTGAAAAAGAATTATCCCAAATGTTTTTACCAGGACGCCTCTTTTAGTGAATATGGCTATGGAGCGACCATGGTGACGGTTAAATAAAAAATAAATATTGACGTATGAAAAAGATGATCCTGCTCCTCAGTGTAGCCATTTTCCTTAACGGCTGCGATGTAGTAAATAAAATCGGGGGGGCCTACCAGCTTTCACAAAGCGAATACCGCTATCGTTCGTTAGACAATATTCAACTGGCAGGAATAAGTTTAGGCAACGCTTCCGCCATTTCGGTATCAAAACTGGCTTCCATAGCTACCGTCCTTGCAGGGGGATCCGCCATGCAAAACATCCCTTTCAGTATGACGCTCAATATGGATGTGACCAATCCGAACAACAGCGCCGCTTTTCTCGATGCATTGGATTATGCCATCCAGATCAATGAAATGGATTTTGCGGAAGGGAAAATGGATATACCCATCCGCATCGAGCCGGGAGAGACAAAAGTCGTTCCTATTCCCATCAGTGTGGACCTGAGAAATGTGATGAACCGTTATTCTCAGCAGCGGGTGACCAACGAGATGAGCGCTTTCCTCGGCATCACTCCCAATAAGACCTCCGTAACCGTGAAACTATGGCCTAAGCTCACTGTAGGCAATACGGTCCTTAAATCGCCGGCAGCTATCCCTGTGGTATTCAATTTCGGAGGAAAGGAATAACAGGCTGCGGCATAGCAGCATCATTAGAGGAATTATTTTCCCGCCTCCTCAAACAGGATCCGTGCGCGGCAGGTAATTCCTTTTTCACGGGTTTCAATCTGGAAAAGATAATCTTCCGGAGCAACCATCCGGCGGTATACCTCGCCGCTGTCGCCATAGGTAATCTCTTTCAGAAAATTGATCTCGAACCGCCGGATATAGTGTTTCCGGTAAAAATCGAGCGAGAAACAGTCCGATATCCATTGCACGTAATTCAGGCTGTTGACATGGCCGTTGACATCGATATCACTGTATTTTACCGTGAAGGTGTTGGCCACCTCTCCCTCTATATTGGCCATCCTGTCGGGTTCACCCAACGGCGTACTTTCATGCACAATATACCGTTGCATGGAGGGTATGGTATCCAGCCGTATGGTGCGCCGCGTGCGCATATCGATGACCGCCCAGGATGATGCCGCGTGGCCGATCACCGTTCCGGCACCGTCCCTAATCCGGAAATTACGGGTAGTAAATGCGGTTCCCACATGCTCAATCCACGTCTCAATGGAAAGGGTATCTTTCTCCGTAGGGAATCGTTCCATATCGATCACCAGACGCGAAAGCACCCAGGTGCAATACTCCGTCTGCAGTTCCAGCAGGCCGAAACCATTTTCATCCGCATTCCTGCCGGCCGTGATCAGCACCATATTGGTGAACGACCTCAGCGAAACTCTCCCCCGGAAATCGATATCCTGCGCCTCAATATCGAAATTGTATTTTTTCTTCGCACTCATTTTTCTCTTTGACTTATTTCTTCTTCGCACCTCACCGAAATTCAAACAAGTTTATTTTTGGTTTCGGTTTGTCGTTGGTTGGGCTATGCCATAGCAGGAACTATTTCATTAAGTGAGAGCAGAGCAAATAAATTGGCTTTGCCGAACGCAGAATTAACAATCGAGGAGCGAAGGCGACTCAAATAGTCTAATTTTATTGAAATCTTTTCTCTTTTTGAACCCCAAAGGTACAAAAATATCCAAAAGCAACCCTTATTCTCCGGCTGATTTACCGATTATAGTTCATTCTCCTCACTACGTGAAACCCGTTGGGTTTGAAGCCGGAAAATAACCCGCCTGCCATTATAGCCTGTTATCCTATTACCGGGCGGCAGTCTGTGAATGCTCTTTTCCCGAATGGAATTAATCATTACCTTTGCAAAGACTTGGAACTTAATTTCACATTTATCTTATGCAATCGATCAGAGAACTCTATCGCATCGGGAACGGCCCGTCAAGCAGCCATACTATGGGTCCGAAAAAGGCTGCGACGATATTCGCCGAGAGTCATCCGGAAGCGAAGAAATTCGTCGTCACGCTTTACGGAAGCCTGGCTGCTACCGGCAAAGGGCACCTGACCGACGAAGCAATTTTAAGCGTACTGGAACCGGTAGCACCCGCCACCATCGAATGGCTGCCCAAAACATTCCTCCCTTTTCACCCCAACGCACTGAAACTGAAAGCCTATGACAGCGATGGAAAACTGACGGATTCCCAGACGGTATATAGCGTGGGCGGCGGAAAACTTTCCGACGGGGAAAAAACAATCGGCGTCGCAGGGAATGAGGGAAAAGATATCTACCCGATGACTACTATGACAGAGGTGATGGAATGGTGCGAGAAAACAGGTAAAAGTTACTGGGAGTATGTGGAAGAGTGCGAAGGCAAAGGAATATGGGATTACATGGCAGAGGTATGGCAGGTGATGAAGGATGCTGTAGAAAGGGGACTCGATAATGAAGGAGTGCTGCCGGGACCGCTGAGCCTGCACCGGAAAGCGGCAAGTTATTTCATCAAGGCCAAGGGATACAAGGCGTCGTTACAATCGCGGGGGCGGGTATTTGCCTATGCGCTGGCGGTATCGGAAGAGAACGCATCGGGTGGTGAGATCGTTACCGCGCCCACATGCGGCTCTTGCGGCGTGATGCCTGCGGTTCTTTATCATCTGGAAGAAAGCCGCAGTTTCAGTAAGAACAGAATGCTCCGTGCGCTGGCCACAGCGGGACTGGTAGGCAATATAGTGAAAGAGAACGCCTCGATCTCAGGTGCGGAAGTGGGATGCCAGGGAGAGGTGGGCGTTGCCTGCGCGATGGCGGCCGCGGCCGCCAGCCAACTCTTCGGAGGAAGTCCCGCCCAGATCGAATATGCTGCGGAGATGGGGCTGGAGCACCACCTGGGGATGACTTGCGACCCGGTGTGCGGACTGGTGCAGATCCCCTGTATCGAACGCAACGCCTATGCCGCCGTAAGGGCGCTGGATGCCAACCTTTATTCGTCGTTCACGGACGGGATCCACCGGGTTTCATTTGACCGCGTGGTGAATGTGATGAAGGAGACGGGACACGACCTGCCTTCACTCTACAAAGAGACCGGCGAAGGAGGGCTGGCCAAAGGACATACATTTTCCTGAGAAGCTGAGAAGAGAACCGGTATACCTGCCTCTATACCGTACATATATCTTTTTGCTTCATCAATATACTTTTCTTCAAATTCTGCCGTTATTAAGAACGGTATTACGTAATCAACCTATTTAAACTATTTCGTTAAGCTAAAGGAGCAAAGTCAAACTTGTTTGCGTTTTGCCATAGCGAGAAATAGTCTAATTTCAATGAAATTAAAATGATAGACTACATTAAAGGAGAGGTAGTGGAACTTACGCCGACCAATGTAACCCTGGAATGCGGCGGTATCGGCTATCTGCTGAATATCTCGCTCAACACCTATGGAGCGATCGACAAAAAGTCCCCGATAAAACTTTATGTGTATGAATCCATCCGGGAAGACGCCCATGTGCTATTCGGGTTCATGGACAAACATGAACGTGAACTGTTCCTTCACCTTATCTCCGTATCGGGCGTAGGTCCCGGCACAGCAAGGATGATCCTTTCCTCCCTTAACTCAAGGGAACTGGAAAATGTGATCGTCACGGAGAATGCTCCCGTACTCCAATCGGTAAAAGGGATCGGGGCAAAAACGGCACAAAGGATCATTGTCGATCTGAAAGATAAGATCAAGCTTACCGATGAGAGCGGTGCCATTCAACTGCCCACGAAAGACGATCTCTCCGAAACAGGCCATGCCGCAGTGTCGGCCCTGGTAATGCTTGGCTTCGTGCAGACGGCATCACAGAAAGCGGTATCAAAAATCATGAGGGAATCGCCCTCGCTGCCGGTGGAAGGCGTGATCAAAGAGGCGCTGAAGAGATTATAACAGGCTGATTACGTAATACGATGCAAATTGTTGATTTCAAGGATCGTATTAAGCTGTTGTTTCTCTGGGAAAAATCGTACACATAGTCTCTCCTATCCATACGAAGATCATTCAATTTTTAACACCAAGGTCGTATGGAACCCGTATGCTCATTATTTTATGTGCATATTACTGTATATGCCCGTTTCTCTCGTTGATATCGAGTGAAGGGGTTCTATCCGGGCAGACCTCTTCATCCCAACTGCCTCCCGACAGCACCGGTAATAACTTTCAGGCGACGGAAAACTCCCCTGATAAGCCGGCCGGGCTGCAAAGCATAGCGCCTGTCCGCCTGGATCCTCCGAACGTACGGACAGAGGTAAGATACGACTATCGTACTAACCTTTACATCTTTGAACGCATAATCGGCGGCACAGTGGCCGACACCCCCGTCACCATGACCCCAAAAGAGTATATGGAATACCGGTTGAAGCAAATGCAAAACAGTCATTTCCGGGACCGCAACACTTCCGGCGGCAGCGGTTCGCCGTTTGTCCGGCCTCTGTCCCTTTCCCGCCAGCGCGCAAGGGATAAACTGTCCGGCGCCATTTTCGGCCCCGGAGGGGTCCGGTTGACCACACGGGGCTCCGTAGAGATATCGGCAGGGTTGAAAAGGGATGTGACCGATAATCCCACCCTGCCGCAACGGGCACGCGTACGCAACCGGTTCGATTTCGACCAGCAGATCCAACTTAACCTGAACGCGAAAGTAGGTGATAAGATCGATTTCAATATCAACTACGACAGCAACGCCACTTTCGACCTGGATGCCAGAGAAATAAAACTGGCTTACCGGGGTGGCGAGGATGAGATCATCCGTAACATCGAAGCGGGGAACGTAAGCATGACCACCACCAACTCACTCATCAACGGCGGTGCGGCGCTGTTCGGCATAAAAACGGATCTGCAGTTCGGCAAACTGCATATAAACACTCTCTTTTCCCAGCAACAGTCGGAAACGCAGACCGTGAACAGCCGCGGAGGGGTACAGACCACACCGTTTGAGTTCAACGCCGATCAATACGATGAGAACCGGCACTTCTTCCTGGGGTACTATTTCCGCGAATCGTACGACAATGCGTTGGCCAAACTACCTTATGTGCAATCACCGGTAGCCATCACCCGGATGGAAGTGTGGGTCACCAACAAACAGGGTAACTACGACCAGGTAAGGAATTTAGTGGCCTTTGCCGACCTGGGGGAACACAGCACCATACACAATCCTTTCTGGACACCGCAGGGGAGTGAAGAGTACCCGCATAACCGGGCCAATTCGATGTATGAACAGCTGGTCACCGCATATGCCGGTGCAAGGGAGATCACGGCTACCGACAATATCTTACCGGACAACATACTCCGGGGTATCGATTACGAAAAACTTGAAAATGCGCGCCTTCTCAACCCTTCGGAATACAAATTTCAGCCGCAACTGGGATATATCTCACTTCAAATGCCATTGCTGGCGGATGAAGTGCTGGCGGTAGCCTTTGAATATACCCGCAACGGCCAGGTTTATCAGGTGGGAGAGTTCTCCGATGATGTGGGAAAAGGAACGGAGGGGAACAGTCAGGCAACAAGCGGTGCACTCTTCGTAAAACTGTTGAAACCGGTTTCGCTCTCCCCCCGGGCTTATACCTGGGACCTGATGATGAAGAATATCTACTCCGTAGGTTACGGCGCCTACGACTTGCAACAAGACCCTTTCAAGCTATACATCACCTACCAGAGCGATACTACCGGCATCTATCTGAATTACCTCCCCAACAGCGGCATTGAGGAAAAATTACTGCTACAGGTGATGAACCTCGACCGGCTCAATGCACGCCACGACCCCTACCCTGACGGGATCTTCGACTTCCTGGAAGGCTATACCATAGATACGGAAAACGGGCGCATTATTTTCCCGGTAACGGAACCTTTCGGATCGCACCTGAGAGAGAAAATCGGTAATGACGTCATGGCAGAGAAGTTCATTTTCCGGGAGCTGTATGATTCCACACTTACTGTTGCCCGGCAGGCTGCAGAAAAGAACAAATTCCGCATGAGCGGCGAGTACAGGGGTTCATCGGGCACAGAGATCAACCTGAATGCGATGAATATCCCCCGGGGATCGGTCCGGGTAACAGCAGCCGGCATCACCCTCACGGAAGGGGTGGATTATACCGTGGATTATCTCTCCGGAACGGTGCGCATCATCAACCGGTCAATCCTCGACGCCGGCACACCCGTGAACGTCACATTCGAAAACCGGATGACATCGCAGATGCAACGCAAAACGCTGATGGGCGTAAACCTGCTTTACAACTTCTCGAAAGATTTTTCGGCCGGCGCCACACTGATGCATTATTACGAGAAACCGCTCCTCATGAAAACAGTCTTTGGCGACGAATCGGCAAAAAACAGCTTATGGGGCGTCAATCTGGACTATAAAAAACAATCCGTCGCACTGACCAATCTCATCGACCTGTTGCCATTCGTGGAGGCTACAGCCCCTTCACAGCTCTCGGCCAGGATGGAATTTGCCCATATGATCCCGGGGCATTACAAAAACAAATATACAGGAGGGTACTCCTATCTCGACGATTTTGAAACCTCCACCTCAGGAATCGACCTTCGCTCCCCTTACAGTTGGTCTCTTGCCGCCACCCCCTATAATAACACGTCTGCCGGACTGTTCCCGGAAGCTTCCCTCTCCAACAACAAGGAATACGGGAAAAACCGCGCACAGCTGGCCTGGTTCTATATTGACGGTATGTTTACCCACAGGAACTCAGGCCTCACCCCGGCGCATATCAGAAACGATCAGGAGCAACTCTCCGACCATCGTGTACGGGAGGTCTATGAACGGGAAATTTTCCCTAACAGAGATACCTATTTCGGACAGCCGGCCACTATCCCGGTGCTTAATGTTTCCTATTATCCCAACGAGCGGGGGCCTTATAACCTCGATACCCATATGGATGGCGAGGGCAGGCTGCTCAATCCCCGGGATCGCTGGGGCGGCATCACCCGCCGGATGGATATCCGGGATTTTGAAGCGGCAAATATCGAATATTTAGAGTTCTGGCTGATGGATCCCTTTGTAAATGATACATTGGGTACGTCACGCGGAGGCGACCTCTATTTCAACCTGGGTGAAATATCGGAAGACATCCTGAAAGACGGCAAGAAATTCTTCGAGAACGGGTTACCTGTCGATGGGGACTCCGCAGCCGTAGACTATACGGTATGGGGAAAATACCCCCGGCGCCAGTCCACCGTCTACGCCTTCGACAATTCCCGGGGAGACGAATCCCGCAGATTACAGGATGTAGGGCTGAACGGCTTGAGCAGCGAGGAAGAAAAATCATATCCCGCCTACAGAGATTATCTGGATGAATTGGGCACCCGCCTGACGGGCGAAACCCTTTCGCATATGCAGGAAGACGCCCACTCCCCCTTCAATGACCCGGCAGGGGACAGCTTCCGTCATTACCGGGGAACGGAGCAGGACAGGCGACAGATGAGTATTCTTGACCGGTATAAATATTTCAACGGGACAGAGGGAAATTCACTCTCACCGGAGGATGAAAGCGCTTATTCAACCGCATCGCGCGCCACTCCGGATATCGAGGATATCGACAACGATAACACGCTCAATGAGAACGAATCCTATTATCAGTACAAAGTGTCACTCCGACCCGAAGCGATGGAGGTGGGCGCCAATTTCATCGTGGACAAACGGGAAACGAGTGTACGGTTACGAAACGGCAGTGACGGAAAAATCACCTGGTACCAGTTCAAGATACCTGTCGGGGAGTATCAGGTAAAAACGGGCAATATAGAGGGATTCAATAATATCCGTTTTATGCGGATATTCCTCACCGATTTCGAAGAGCCCCATTTTCTGCGTTTCGCCACATTAGAGTTAAAGCGGAGCGAATGGCGGAACTACCGGAAGGACCTCGTCTCCGGCGGGGCAGTCACCGGATCGGGCAGCCTCGATATTTCAGCGGTCAATATCGAAGAGAACGGGCGCCGCACACCGGTGAATTATGTCCTTCCGCCGGGTGTCACCCGTATTCTTGATCCCGGCCAGCCTCAACTACGCCAGGAAAATGAACAGTCGCTCGCTATGAAGGTGGCGGATCTCGATCCGGGTGATATCCGTGCAGTATATAAAAACAGCATGTATGACCTGCGCCGCTACAAACGCCTGCAAATGTTTGTACACGCGGAACGGTTACCGCAGGATCCCGGAACCCTGCAGGACGGCGACCTCTCCATCTTCCTGCGCCTGGGGTCGGACTACAGGAATAATTTCTATGAGTATGAGATCCCGCTGCATCTCACCCCCGAAGGACAGTACAGCACCAACAATCCCTCCGATCAGGAAAAAGTATGGCCACAGGGAAATATGTTCGATTTTCCGCTCGAACTGCTCACTAATCTAAAACTGGAGCGCAATGCAGACAAACAGCGTGGTGACGGGACTTCCTTTTTTGTACCTTACACACGCCCCGACCCGGAGAAACAGGGGAATCGGATCACCATCACCGGAAATCCTTCGCTGGCGGAAGTGAAAGTATTGATGATCGGAATCAGGAACAATTCCGACACTCACCGGTCGGCAGAAGTATGGGTCAACGAATTACGTCTGAGCGAATTCGATGAAAAAGGGGGTTGGGCTGCACAGGGAAATATACAACTGGCGCTTTCCGACATAGGAACGATCAATTTCTCCGGCCGGAAAGAAACGGCCGGATTCGGAGCACTCAACCAGAGCCTGCTGCAACGCCGCGACGACGATTATACATGGGTTCAACTGGCATTGAACCTGGAAATGGGGCGTTTCTTTCCCAGACAGATAAAACTGTCGGCTCCTTTTTATTTCTCCTACTCCAATCAGATCACGGCCCCCCTCTACGATCCTTTTAACCAGGATATCCTACTCTCGGAATCCATGGAGCATTCGGGGAATCAATTCCTGAGCGACTCGATACGGCGGATCGCCATCACCGGCGTGAGAGATATAAGCATCAGCCTCAGCAATGTAAAGATGAATATCAAAAGTAAAAAGCCGATGCCCTACGATCCTGCTAATTTCAGTTTCACCTATGCCCGGAATGAAAACCAACGCCGGAGCCCCGATACCGAATATGCTACCCTGAAGGATTTCAGGTTACAGGCAAGTTATGAGTACACACCGCTCGTGAAAACATGGGAGCCGTTCAACCAACCCGGTGACAACTCCGGCAGGCAGAAACCGTTCCAGGCGGTGAACCTCAATTATCTGCCCAACAATATCCGGATCAGCTCCGATCTTATGCGCAATTATGAAGAAGTACAGTTACGCGACCTGAACGCCTATACCAAAGGAGTTACACAAGCCCAGCAAAAATACCTGTCGTTCAGCCGTAATTTCTTCTGGAACAGGGATATTTCCGTCACCTGGGATCTGACACGCAACCTGAAAACCTCCTTCCATTCAGGTAGCGTGGCCGAGATTGAAGAGCCCTACCTGCAGGTGAACAAACAGCTCAACAGGAGCGACTATGAAATATGGAAGGATTCGGTGGTACAGAGTATCCGCGAGTTGGGAAAGCCGCTAAATTATACGCAGACAGCTGATGTGGCCTATACACTCCCGTTTGCCTATATTCCAGTGCTGGACTGGATAGGTTCCAGCGCAGCGTATCACTCCCGGTACCGGTGGGAACGGGGAGCAATGATAGAAGATGAGAGGATAGGGAATTTTTTGCAGAACGACCTTTCATTCACCGTAAACAGCCGTTTTAACCTGGCAGCGCTCTACAACAAGATTTCGTTTCTACGCAAGATCAATAGCCGTTTCACCGACGGAGGGGATTCAAAGCAGACCGGCAGGCTATCCGGCGAATGGAAAGGCACCGGACCAGATATTGCCCGGTATGCAGCGCACACACTGCTGATGCTCCGTAGCTTTAACTTCAATTACGGCTATAAGTCACGCAGTGACATCCCCGGTTACGATGTGATGATCGGCGACTTTTTCGGACAGTATCACACGCCGGACGGACTGTTGCCCGGATGGGGATTCGCCTTTGGTTTCGACGGTGGCGAACGGTTCGTTGAGAAGCTGAAAGCCGCCAATCTGCTTGTGTTGAATGAAAACAATATCACCCCGGCCATCTACAATGAAACGAAAAATCTCCAGTTCAATACCTCCCTGGAGCCGCTCCCGGGACTTAAAATAGACCTGAATGCCTTGTATGAAAAGAATCACCGTACCGAGATCCAATATATGTTTGAAGATATGCCCAAAAAATCGGGAGGAAGTTTTGCTATGACCGTACAAACCTTCTCTTCCGCATTTGAAACCTCCAGGGCAGACAATAATTACCATTCACCTGCTTTTGAAAAATTCCTCCAAAACCGGCAGATCATCGTAGCACGTACAAGAGAACAATACGCCCAGACACACTATCCTGCCGGGGGATTTCTTGCCGGGAGCGAATATGAGGGAGAACCCTTCGACAGCAGCATCGGCGATGTGGGCCTCAACTCGGCCGACGTACTTATCCCCGCTTTTCTGGCTGCCTATACCGGCAAAGATCCGAATTCGGTGATGCTTACCCCTTTTCCGGATATCTCTGCATTGCTACCCAACTGGCTTATCTCCTATAATCTGATGAGGTTGCTGCCTCAGTTGGAAGACCAGTTGCAGTCGCTCACCCTCACACACCAATATCTCTCCCAATACAGGGTAGGATCCTTCGATTCCTTCATGAGCTGGGTACCCCTCGGCGATGGAAGTGATCTGGGATATGTACGGGATGCGGTTTCAGGCTTACCCGTCCCCTCTACTCCTTTCAATATATCCTCGGCGAGTATCCAGGAGAGCTTTAATCCGTTGATCGAGGCGCGGGGAGTATGGAACAACAATATAAGTATGAATTTGAGGATCAATAAAAGCAGGGCGCTGAACCTGAACATTGCCTCCTATCAGATCGTAGAAACGAATGATCACGATATTGTGGCCGGATTGGGATACCGTATCTCCAACTTCAACCGTCTCGCAGGTTTCGGATCCACATCCAGGCAAAGGGAAAGGCGACGCCCGTCCGCAGGTAAAACAGCCGGCGATGCACAAGCGGAAACAGCAGCCGCTTTCAGCAACGACCTGAACATCCGTCTCGATATTTCCCGGAAAATCACCCATGCGCTGATCAGGAAAATTGAAGAGGAGTTCACACAGGCTACAAGCGGCATAAGAACCACCACTATCCGTTTTTCAGCCGACTACGCATTAAGCAGAGCAGTCACCCTGCGTGCATTTTTCGATAAGATGGTTTACCACCCTCTTGTTTCATCAGGCTCCTATCCCACCTCTACCACCAGCGCAGGAATGAGCCTGCGTTTCAATATGGATCAATGAAAGCACACCTCGAAGGAAAAATAGCCGGAAAGAGAAACAGGGGGATTAAAGAAATCCTAAAAAGAAGACTTTACCGGAGATTTTCTATTAATTTATGTTGCAAAAGGAACTCTCTTACGTTTTTTTTTAATTTTAAGGACAAGTGTTAAACAAAAAAGAGGTTAATTTGTTAAATTAAAATGAAGAGAGACGATCTTTGAAATAAAATTGTCACAAAAACGGAGGTAAGTAAAAGAAGTGTATGAAAAAATCAACTATCTGGCTGCTTGCTATTGTGATGTTCACTGCATTCTTTGCGTTGCTGTTCCTGCAGGTGAGGTATATGAGAACCAGCCTGGATATCCGTACCCAGCAGTTCGACGAGCAGGTAAGCAGAAGCCTGTACAACGTGATGAGAGACCTGGAACACGACCAGACACGAAGGTATCTGGAACAGGATATGATTGAATCGGAAAACAGGTATTCACAATACAATCAATCGCAAATTTCGCAGAATATCACCACAGAAAGCAGAAGTACAAGCATTACTCGTCCCGATGGAAGTGAAACAAGAATTGAACTGAGCAGAACAGAACAGTCATTGCGTCCGCAACAACAGCGGGAGAGTGTATTTTTATCCCCTAATCCGGGTTCCAGCACCATCTCCAGAACGCAGTACGACATGCAGCAGTCTCTGTCGAAACGCTATCTGCATGAACGTGCGTTGCTGGATGAGGTCATTTTAAAAATAATGAGCCGTGCGAGTGACGAACCGATTGAACAGAGGGTCGATTTCAGCAAAGTGGAGCAATATATCCGCTATGAACTGGCATACAACGGGTTGAATGTACCGTTCAGTTTCCAGATTGTGGATTTCAATAATAAAGTGGTCTATTCATCACTGGGATTCTCCACCAAGCAGAGAGACGCAATCTACACCCAGATTCTGTTTCCGGCGGATCCATCGGCAAAATTAAACAAGCTGAGGGTCTATTTCCCGACGAGGAGGAACTATGTGTACGGCGAACTTTCTTTCTTTATACCGTCGCTTATATTCACGGTTATCCTGCTGATAACGTTTATATTCACGGTGGTATCACTCTTCAGGCAAAAGCGTTTGTCGGAAATGAAAAACGATTTTATCAACAATATGACGCATGAACTGAAAACGCCGGTCTCCACCATCTCGCTTGCATCGCAGATGCTGAAGGATGAATCGATACTGAAATCGCCCGAAGTGTTCAAACATGTTACCGGTGTGATTCATGACGAGACCAAAAGGCTGAGTTTTCAGGTAGAGAAGGTGCTGCAGATGTCGCTTTTCGACAAACAGAAGGCTACATTGAAAATGAAGGAGATAGATGCAAACGATCTGGTGGTGAGTGTAGCCAATACGCATGTATTGAAAGTGGAGAAACTGGAGGGAACCCTCGATATTGATCTGCAGGCAGAGGAATCCACCATCAAAGTGGATGAAATGCATTTCACCAATGTAATTTTCAATATCCTCGATAACGCACTGAAATACAAGAAGAAGGATGATCCGCCGGAATTGATGATCCGGACAAGAAACGAAGGGAACAAGATCATTATCAGCATTGAGGATAATGGAATCGGAATGAGAAAGGAGGACGCGAAGAAAGTATTCGAACGGTTTTACCGTGTGCCTACCGGCAACCGTCACGATGTGAAAGGATTCGGTTTGGGGCTGGCATACGTGAAGAAAATCGTGACAGACATGAATGGCACCATCCGTGCCGAGAGTGAATTAGGAAAAGGAACGAAATTTATAATAAGTTTACCCGTAATAACACAAAAATGATATGGAAGAAAAGTTGAAAATTTTTTTATGCGAAGATGATGAAAATCTTGGTATGTTGCTGAGAGAATATCTCCAGGCAAAAGGGTTTGATACCGATCTGTTTCCCGATGGGGAGG
>ENA-UOOI01001600-UOOI01001600.1-fermentation-metagenome-genome-assembly--contig:-NODE-1600-length-22790-cov-4.068441_pt1 | contig 22790 bp, 18 predicted proteins | sample MGYA00245779_ERZ724027 | MGnify/ENA primary metagenome ERZ724027 (study PRJEB28704, sample SAMN03018318) | fermentation metagenome | biome: anthropogenic terrestrial biome; feature: soil; material...
TGATAACTTTATAATAATCCTCAGGATTTAACTCATATTCATCCCTCAGAACCCGAAAAATCGAGAAATCACCAGTCAGTTTATCCACAATACCTGGAAAACGATTCATGGGAAGATAGCACATATCATACATCATCGGCATGTCGTCAGCGTACATCACACGTTTCAGGTACATAACATCATTATCCCGGTTAATCTGCAGGTCCTTGGCATAAGACTCTTTCACGTGGATGATCGAACGCTCCAGAATTTCTGTCTTAACTGACTTCCCCTGCTCACCCATGGCATCATGAAAACCTCTCAGTTGATCCAAGCGGTTTTTCGTCCCCGCATTCAGCACGAAAGTTCCCTTACCCTGTTTCCGGATAAGGACTTCTTCCTCGCAGAGCTCTTTTACAGCCCTTCGCACAGTAATTCGGCTGACCCCATATTTCTGTTCTAATTCCGTTTCGCTAGGCATACGATCACCGGGTCTGTATATCTTGGCTTTGATATCCTCTGTAATCGAGTTCTTAAGCTGCTCATACAAAGGAGTCAGTGCATTTTGATCTAGCATACAAAATTCTCCCAGCTCTTGTTAAAATTTTATTACGAACCATGACATATATAATTGCTGCTGCAAACTTGCTTTCTGCAATTACAAGATTATCTGTATACTACATATTATATACCACGTGAGTTCTCAATTCAACAGTACCCTTACAATGGATGCGGATGCCCAAAGCCACCTGGCATCGTACAAGTATGTGCCGAACGTTCTGCGGCGTAATCCAGCGCTTCTTCTATTGTACCTCCATCTCCAGTGGATGTTAAAAATCCGGCAATAAAACTATCTCCTGCACCCATGGTATCCGTTGCATGAACTTTTTTTATTCCCTGATGATAAAACTTCTTCCCATCATAAAAGATGGAGCCTTTCATTCCCCTCGTAACACCTGCAATCTTCGTCCCCAGTTTTGAGACTTCATGAAGCAATTTTTTACATTCTTCTTCACTTAAACCTTCCCCTGAAAAGAATGCATAAGTCAGATAGGGACATGTTTTCTTCAAATAATCCATTTTATGTTCTTCAGAAAAATCAAAAGACAGATCACATACCTCGGACAATACTGGAAGCTCATACTCAAGATTTGAAAAACAACTGGTATGGCAAATGTCGAACTCTTTTATCACATCGATGTCTTCTTTTACAATCTTGATGGAAAAAAGATGCTGGCAACTTTCTCTTGGACCACCGGCAAAGACCCGGTCCCCGTCTTTTAGATATACTTTCGGCTGCGCGCTATGAGCATATACCTTTCGTGAGCGCTCATAGAACACACCCTCTTCGTCAAGACATTGCTGAATATATCTCGCTTTGTCATCATTTCCAAACACGCCGATATATTGTACTTTTTCAGCACCGTCTCTTTTACAATTCACCGCTACATTTACCGCATTTCCTCCCGGAAAGTAAACTCCCTCATCCACATAGCAGTCTGTCACATTATCACCGATTGCAATTAATTTCATTCTCTTTTCACCCCTTCACTGCTCCGGCTGTCATACCTCTTACAAAGCTCTTCTGCATAAACAAGAATAACACAACAATAGGCAGACAGGCAATTACCATTCCCGCGAGAACTACACCCCATTCAGTCATCAGACCGTCGCGAAATGCCATAAGACCAACGGGTATAGTTCTCATATTCGAACTGTCGACAAAAATAGTTGCAAAAACAAATTCATTCCACGCATAATATGCCGTCATGATAACAACTGTTGAGATGATTGGCTTTGAAAGCGGAAGATATATATTCGTATAGATCTTCATCAGCCCGGCACCGTCTATGATGGCCGCCTCTTGCATCTCTTTTGATATTCCGACAAAGAATGATCGGATCAGCATAATAGACACGGGAAGTCGAAATGCTATGTAAGGGAGTATCATGGCCGATAAAGTATTTTTGATTCCCATCGACTTCAACAGCATAAAGAGTGGCAGCAGACAAACCTGCGGAGAAAGCAGCAAACCGCACATGCAAATCAAAAACAGTATATTTCCCAGTTTCCCTTTCATCTGACAGATGCCAAATGCCGCAAACGTTGACACCAGAACAACTCCGATGATCGTGCACACGGTAACAATCGCACTGTTGACAAAATACTGCGAAATACCACGATTCCAGGCAAGAGAATAGTTTTCAAAGTGCCACACATCCGGCATTCCCCATACATCACCATAGATGCCTGCATAATCCTTAAACGATGACATGATGATCCAGAAAAGGGGATACAGGATAATGACTGCCAGTAAAACCAGTACTACGATCCAGATGATCTCTCCTGGTCCATAAACTTTTTTCTTTTTTGTTTTTTGTCTGCTCATAATTATCCCTCCTCGTCCGAGCCAAAAGAAAAGAACTGCACAGAGGATAATACCGCAGTAATCACAAAAATAAGCATCGCAATTGCCGAAGCATAGCCCATGTTGTTTTTGACAAATCCGGTCTGATACATGTGCAGCGATAGTACCATTGTCGCCGTACCTGGACCACCGCTTGTCAAAATGTATGGTTCGTTGAATACGGTAAATGCCCCGACCACAGTGAGAATCATCGTTACAAAGAACATTGATCTGACCTGAGGAACTGTGATATAAAAGAATCGTTTCAATTTTCCGGCTCCATCCACGGTAGCAGCCTCATAGAGATCCTCGGGAATCTTCTGAATTGCAACGATAAACAACATTACGATATAGCCAAGGCTCTGCCACTGTGACACAGCAATTACCGAATACATCGCTGTTTTTTTATTTCCAAGCCATATTTTTGCGAATTTTCCAAGCCCTATATTCTTCAGGAAACTATTTAACAACCCCATCTGTGGGTTATATATGAAATCAAAAAGCAGGCATACAACTGTCATCGAAATCAGAGTAGGAATAAAATATACACTTCTGAAGAAAGGTGATATTTTTTTAAATGCTACATCTTCCAGAACTGCCGCGATGACAAGTCCCAGTCCTACCTGACAGATAATTGATACAATCGCATACCGAAGATTGTTTTTCAAACTGATGGGAATCGTCTTATCTGAAAAAAGCTTTCTATAGTTTTCCAGTCCTACCCATTCCTTCTCTACATCCGACAATCCAAAAGACTGAAAACTATAGATTACATTTTTCACCAGCGGGTAAAACACAAAAAGTCCGAGAATTATAAGGGCCGGAATGACAAACAGGAACGCCTGTAAATTTTGCTTTTTTTGCCTTTTCATGATGGAACTCCACCTCTTTCCATTTTCAATGAGAGGCCAACGTATGGCCTCTCATTCTATCATCAATGCAGGCTGGCAGCAGCCTCTTGTACTTGTTCCATAACACTTTGAGGAGTTTCATCCCCCGTGACAATTGCCTGTGCTCCCTGTCCGTATACAGTATAAACCGAAGGGTCACATGCATTGTCAAACCATGGAGAAAGTGTCGATGCTGATTTTATGATCTCCATAGCTTCCAGCTGCGATGGCAATGCACTTGATTCATCCACAGCTCCGTCAACACTGGAAATCTCGCCGCTTTGTTTCGTAAGCTCTGCTCCGCCGTTTTTGCTGACGAGCCATTTTAAGAACTTTACACATTCTTCCGGATTCTTTGCATTTTTACTGATCATGAAGCCTTCTGGTGCACCTGTCAGTGCTTGTGGATCTCCTTTTCCCTCCTCAAATGCCGGGAAATTAAAAAATCCATATTCAAAGCCTTCCGGAATCGATTTTTCAAGCATAGGTATTTCGGCAAGCTGCATATACATGATTGGTGCCTCACCTGTGGCAAACTTCGTATTTCTGGCTGTCTCGTGGTCGATCGCAACGCTTTCCTCTCCCATATAGGAAGTAAGCTGTTTCCACTTTTCCAAAACTTCCTGATAAGCGGGATCTGTGAATTCACCTGTCTTCGAATCGTAATCCTTCTCCAGTACCTTTGGATCTACCATTCTCTGATTCATGGTTCCGAGATAATGAAGAACTGCCCAGCTGTCCGATAAACCTTCCACAACCGGAGTTTCATAACCAGACTTTTTCAACTCATCCAGCACGTTTATAAATTCCTTCCATGTCTTGGGCGTTTCAAGTTTAGTCTCCTCAAAGATCTTTTTATTATAGAAGAAGACCTTCCCGTCCTGTGACCAGGGTATTCCATAGATCTTATCATCGAAAGTAAATCCGTCAACACTGGCTTTGGCAATCTTCGACGACCATTGCGTATCATCGTCATAGATCTCGTTCAATTCCATTACATTTCCTGAATTGATCATCTCCTGTGCGAAGGTTCCCGACCAGGATGAAAAAACATCCGGAATCTCATCTGTCGTCACGACCATGCGAATTTTTTCCTTATACTGATCATTCAGGATTGCATCCATCTTAATCGTAACATTCGGATTCTCATCCATATATTCTTTGATTAATCCCTGGAACATCGCATTCTTCGGATCGTTGGGCCAGCGATGGAAGAAGTTGATCTCTACCTTTCCTTTACTGTCCTTTCCGGAAACTGTCTTATCTCCCGAACTACTTTTATCCCCGGATGCATTTCCACATGCCGGAAGAGAAAGTGACATAACAGCAGTCAACAGTAACGCAATTGCTTTCTTATTCTTCTTCATATACCGCTCCTCCTTTTATCTTGGGGTATATCTCTAATATTCCATTCTCCACATATACCGGCGGACTCCCAAATCATGTCCCCGCTGATATGCGAATTCATCTGCCAGTGATCGAAGCACTGCCCCCGCGAGAAGCGGTGCAAAGTATTCCTGAACTTCCTCATCAATACCTGTCATGTCGAATTCCGCTTCGTCAACCAGCATAATTTCATTCGAATATTTCTTACAAAAAGCATAGGCCCTGTCATCCAGGGGTCTGGTTGCTCCGACACCTTTGATAATAATAAATGGTACATCAAAGTCCGTGATTTCGAAGGGGCCGTGGAAATATTCTCCCGAGTGAATAGCACTGGAATGGATCCACTGCATCTCCATCAGCAGACAGCTGGTAAATGAATAAGCTTCCCCATAGCTGGCGCCGCTGGCCATCGTATAGATAAGAGTCTCTCTTTTATATTTGCTTCCCCATTCTTTCAGTCTATCTGCGTATTTTGTCTTTGCATCTTCAATCACACCATTCAGATGATCAACTGCATCTATACCCTTCTGATATTTCTCACACGGCTGAATTGTGTTTAACACAGAGAACAACAGACGGTACAAGATGCCTTTGTTCTTATCACTTTCATCGGCATCTCTCCAGTCATAATGGAGACAATATTCAGACGCTTTCCACAGCGGTGAATCTACCAAATTCGATAAAGCGATCGTTGTGGCACCTTTCTCGCGTGAAACTTCTGCTGCTTTTACCGTTTCCGGGGTATTTCCCGAATGAGAACAAGTGATAACCACAGAATCCGGCCCCAGTGCCTTTGGCGCTCTATGTACGAATTCGTTGGAACTGTACACACTGGAAGGTATCTCAATTTCTCTGTCGAACAGATACTGACCCGGCATCAGAAATGCCTGAGAACCTCCACATGCAACAAAATAAAAATGATTGATCCTTTCCTTAGATGCAACTGCTCTGACTGCCTCATTGATTTGATCGATATGCTCCTGTTTCATAATCCTTCCTCCTAGATATTATTATATGATGTTATCGTGTTTCTATAGATGACATTATATAACGTTATAGCAAGAACGTCAACACTAAAAAGAAATTAATTTTCGTTATCACGTTTTTTTCCAAAAATTATTCTTTATTTGTCTCTATTCGTCAAACATTTTATTTAATTTGAATTTTTTTGTCATGTAGTGAAAATTCCAACAATTTACGCGAACTACTCAGCTATTGAGTAATCAGGGACATGTGCCGCGCTCTTTGAAAAACTGCATGGGTACATTCCCCAGTGCACCCGAAATAATCAGTGGAAGAAATACTATTTTAAACTATGGCGTAATTTAGGGCTTTTTATGTATTCTGATTTTTTTAGGATATTAGTACTTTTTACTACACCATTTTATATTAGAAGAAAGTTCTAAGAATTTCATATTTTTAAGGAAGAAGTTTTTGGAAGACTTTTCACATAGCAAAAAATACGCTACATTGTGAACTTTCGTTCTTCGTAAGCGCACTTTTTAAAAGAACATCATTTTAGTTCACTGCTGTGATCAGGCTGTAAGTAAGTTGATTTACTTACTTTAAAGAAATACCCTCTCCGGACAAGCGCCTGTTTGCTCAATCCTAAGAGGGTAGAATTTTGTAGATATCTAATTAAATCCTTTGAGTTTCATCAGTTCGGCTGCCGCCATCATCACGATGCCTGTTCCGTGATCGTCATTTTTCTTGGCCGGAAGTTGTTTATAGTACTCAGCATCCTTTGCACATCCCGATCCCAAACAAACGCTGTAAACGTCTCCCACGGAATCGACGGAATTTTGCAGCAAAGCTGTCCACGCTTTTCGAATACATGGCAGATAAATTTTGCCATCCAGCCAGCCACGATTGATACCACGGGCAATGCTAAGCAGGAACATGGCGGTACAGGAGGTTTCCTGATAAGAGTCAGGCCGATTGAGTACTTGATGCCACATGCCGGATGCATCCTGCCAAGTCAGGATACCTCGCATGAATCGCTGATACAAGCATAGCTCTTCTTTCCACTTTGGGTTTTCCTGCGGCAAGAGAGTCAGAATCTCAGTGAGAGTTACGGCAATCCAGCCGTTACCGCGTCCCCAGGGAATACCGTTCCTCTGCTCTTCTTCTGGAAAATAAATATGTGAAAAAATCTGTTCTTTTTCCATCCAAAGACGTTTTCGGAAGCCTTCTATCTGCCGGTGAACCTCTTCTTCATAAACACTATTTCCAGTCAGCCGATACAGCCTGGCGAGAAATGGGCAGCTCATATACAGATCGTCGGCCCACATGGTCTTTACCCGAAAGTAAGTTCCGTCCGGAAACCGCGGGATATGCGTCATCACAGCATCTCCAATGGCATGGATGACTGAGAGCAGCTTTTGATTACCGGTTATTTCATAAGTTTCGATCAATGATACACCGATCGTGCCACAGGCGTCCAGGTCAGGAAGCCCCCAAGCCCTAGGGGTGAGCGTGGGATCACCGAACTGGTCTTTATCCCAATCCTTGTAGTCAAAGTAGTCGGCCATCGTCTGAATGCTGTCTACATAATACTGGAGCTGTTCCATATTTCCGGTCGTTTTGGCCGCATACATGAGGCCGTGCAACCCCACCTGAACAGCATAGAACCACTGCCCGAAAAATATACCGTCCCGATAGGGCCGGATATAGGTTTCTTTCTGCGGCATGCGCCAAAACGTCTGCTGATAGTTCCCCAGTGGATAGGGGTGTTTAAACTGTATCTCGTATTCCGGCGCAAAAGGAATCTCCAGTGGGTCTCCCGCCTCCGTAACATAGGGCCCGGTTATAATCCACTGTGCGGGTCCTTTGTTCCCAACCTTTACGAAAGGTACACTGCTTACCGATTTGCCATCTATTGTACGAACAGCGCCATTCATCCACCATGCACTGGCAGTACGTGGAACCTTGACCAGAACTTCTAACTGGTCTCCGTTCCCTTCAAAAGGTATGGCTGTCACACTCCCGCCAGATACATCAAAGGCCTTTTTACCCACAAAAACACGGGCATTTCCAGAAACAGAAAGCCAAAGCTCATACTTCGTTCCTTCCTGGCTCGGCACATAAGTCAATGCATAGGCACATCCCTCGCTGTCACCGTATACCTCTGCGAAGTCTACCCGGCTGCCCAGGTCCGCTTCTTTCCATCTGGGTTCCCATCGTAGTTCGTCGCCAGAGGGAAGTCTTGTGCGATCCTGGTAAGCAAATCTATTCTGCTTAAGCTCTTCCTCAAATGAATTGATATCGGTGCCGGCAGGAAAAGGTCCGATGTGTGCAAATCCCTCCATTCCTTCTGTTTCCTCAAAGGGCAGGGTCGGACGCACCGAAAGAAGATAATCCCTTGTCCAACGGAACGGATATCGGGGATAAGCGATGTAAAGCAGAAGGCCCCAGTTATGCTCTCTCTTTTGGCATCGGATAAGCAGGTCGTTTTTACCACTTTGCAGCTGCACGTTTATAATGGTGTATTCGGCCTCATCCTTCACTTTCGAAAGTGGTTTTTCCAATCTTCCGCCCCAATATATCTCCGCGCCATTTAACCAGATCTTGGCATTGCCAGCGATAGTAAGCGCGGCTTCGCTGTCTCTGTCAGCCACCACATTGGTGCGGATATAGGCTATATCTCCGACGTTGGCCTTTTTATAGACGTAATTCAGATCCAGCTCTGCCATCTGCGAGATGGGTGTCAAGGCCATGTGCTCCTGTTTAAAATATGGGCGCAGGGTCAGATCAACGCGGGGTCGGTGCGTCAGCATCCTTTCGCTGATCAGGCAAATGGCTTCTTCCGGTTCTCGCAGACCTGCAACATAGGCCGAGTCTTCTATTTTTAGCTTCTCATTCATTTTTCTTATTCCTTTCCTACAGGCAACGACAGCATTTTTAACTGCAAACCTGCGTCGCGAACCACTAATACATTGGGCCCAGCCGCTTTTACACGGCTGACCCAACGGTTATGTTTTTTATTCACTAGCGGGATACGACCACTGCGTGACGTTAAAGCCGGGGCAGGTATAGTCAAATCGTCCACTTCCATAGTGGGAACGCAGATATGGAGAGGATACCAGGTCATCAGGAATCTCAACCGATTTTCCATCGACTGAAAATCCCTCTGAGAGACCAAATTCCAATCGTCCGCTACTAGGTGAGTCGAAGGTAAACTTTTCTCCCTCCTGAACAACCTTTGCAGCGAGCATTTTTTTTATGAAATCGGTGAAACTGGCGTCCTCGCGCCTGCTGCCACATTCAGCCAGCCATACAGTCTCATTACCAAAAGAAATCAGTTCTCTTCCGGCATATAGACCCTCTTTGCGGAAGGAATGCGGTGCACTTGAGTAGATTGCTACATAGCTGTCCACCTTACGGCCAAAGGTCCATCCAGCTTCGGAAATAACTTCATCAAACTTTCGAGCATTGAAATGGCAGTGTGTCATCCAGATGTCCGGATTATTTACATTATGCCAGATGACCGCTAGTGTACGACCGTGCATCAGCACCCGTGGCAAAAACGCCTGCCCGGCCCAGTAATCCGGACGCAGACCGCTTCCCTCTGCAACATTGTTTGGTGAGGAAAAGAAAATACTGATATCGCCTGGTAGCACAATCATCGACGAGATAAAATGCATATCGCATTTCCCAACATTATGATCGCGGACCCCACCGATCATGTACTCCGGCGTACGTCGAATTGTAAAATCAGCATTGTGCTTGTCGAAATGCATGATTCCTTCTTTGAATGTAAAGGTCGCCGGCGTAAAGTTATCAGCCAGCTCACAAAGTGCTTTCGGCGGCACATAGTAGCTGAACGCCATTTCCTGATTGGCGAACTTCATGTTGGTCGGTGCATTGCCAAAGAAGATCCAAAACAGACCATTTATGGTGCTGGAGAACCTGGTTCGCAATGGCATGTTGTAGCTACGTCCCCGCGGTGTTGCCATTACGCCTTCAAAATCACTGACTGCAAAGATGAAGGTCAGAAAATCAAGTAGAATATTCACCATGTTGCGCAGCAGATATTCCTCACGCGGCAGTACCTCCCGAAGTACCAGGAGTGCCGAGATTGTCACGGGCAGATAAGAGTCTGAATGCGGCTCGTCAAAGCCCACGCGGCAGCGCTGGTTCAGCCATTCTACAAGGTGCATGCGCCCCTTCAGGGAATGATACATCCCGTTTTGACCGCAGTTTGTGAAAATGTCTTCGGGATACAAAAGGCCTGCCAGATATTCACAGACGTGAAATCCGACCCTGTGGTTTTCTGAGCAGTAGAACATAGATGAGGTTCCCGGTTCATCCACCCAGTAACGAAAATTAAGAGCGGCTTGTTTCACCATTTGCGTGATCTCCGTAGCAAGGAGGCCAGCTTCTCGATCCTCCCACATCAGCCATAAAAGCGGCATCAAATCGAAATCAGCACAGTCGGCGCGCCGTTCAATTTTATCACACATGACGCGGATTTTGTCGGCATCAATTTCGTCGGCCCGACCCAGACGGTAGAGTCCAAGCGCATTCCCCTGAGCGGCCAGACGTTCCAGCGATTGCTGCCGTCTTTCTTCGAAATGCTCCCAGCCGGGATAAGGGGCCAGAACCTCAACCATTGTGAAATTTAAGACTTTCTCCGTTAGCATCGCGCCATTGGAAAGTAGCCAGGTTAAGTCAACTTGATACTCTCCGGGCTCATTGATTCCTTCGAGTGCGATATTCTCTTCCGCATCAGCTACACTTTTAGGGTCATCTGCGCTTCCACACACTGAGGATATTATCATATCACCTTTTTCGGATACAACCTGCAGCCTAACCTGACAATGCGAAAGCGGAAAGCCGCCCACATACAGTTTCGGTATTTCGCCCTGCACATAGCTGTCGTCTTCCATATGGGTCTCCATCTGGCTGCGAATAATTTCCGTCCTTACTTCTTCGTCCATGCTTAACGGTACGGTAGCATACAGCTGAGCCTGGCTAGAGACGAGTTCCATGCTGAAGCTGATGCCCGTTCCTCTGTCAATTTTTCCCGTGACGACCATCACAATATTTTTTCCGGCGTTCAGATGAAGCGTGATTGTTTCGAAGTTCGTGTTTTCCTCATGCTCAAACACATAGCTGCGGGGATGCTTTCTGTCATAGAAGTCTTTATTATCGTAAACAGTACTGCCGTTTAGTAGCATTACCAGCCGACATTCGTGTGTCCGCACGGTAATATCCTGCACGCTTTCACTTTCCAGCTCCAGATAAATCGGCATCAATGCCACCTTCTCCATCACATAGTAGTGTCCAGCGGCATACCTGGGCGACTGCGCATCACATACCGTCCATTTGCCCTCCATCCCGCAGAGCATAAAGGTATTAAATTCCTGAAACTCCTTATTGGCAAAGTCTATCTGTGCCTGTGCCAGCATCTGCTCCATATAAGCGTGTGAAGCTTTGCTCGTGCGTTCTCCCGGATAGTCTTCCTCCAAAACACCCGCCACCATAAAAGGTCGGATCATTTTGCCCGGAGCCAGCTCCTTTTTAAAGTACGTATCCATGATTCTTTCAAACCTCCTTCTGTCCGTCCGTACCCCGCTATCATTTCGCGGGGTACTTGTCTGTATAGCGATCGCGGTCATCGAACCCGTGACCGATACTTTTCATATTGCCGGCAATGCTACTTTTCTGCCTCCAATTTTTCAAAAAGTTTAACCTTATCATCGATGATTTTCTGCCCATCATGTTTCAGGTAATTATCCAGTACTGCATCATACTCTGAATCAAACTTATCCGGATCGCAGGCGATCAGTCGTGGCAACTCATCCTCGATACTAGGTACAAGACCAGAATACTTTTTATCAGCCTCGGTTTGAATTCCCTGGAAATAGTAGTCTGTCTGCCCGCCAACCGTAGCGACCTTATCAGATTCTTGCGCTAACTGTGTCGACTTTGCTTTTACCTCATCCATTCCCTCTGTAGAATCCTCATACCCATAAGGTGCCCCGTTATAAATGATACCTAGATCACCTACTGTAAGGCGTTCGAAGTCATCGTCGGATGCAGCTTTTTCCTCATCGGTATGAGGAATGGTAACAACTTTATTTCCATCCATCTTGTAATGGACGCCTTCAAATCCATACGACAGAACTTTAGCATTATCATAATCTGCAAGCCAGTCGAGATATTTGACCGCGGTTTCGGGATGCTTGCAAGTAGAAGGAATCGAAATGTACATACCGTTCGGTGTGTATACTCTGTTGAACTGTTCTCCATTCACATTGTCAAGGTAGAAGGGAACAATCTCCGCCTTGGGATCCGCCTCATAAAGAGCCTCTACGCCTGTAAGGACAGCATTTGCGTCTTGGGCAAAGGCTAGAGTACGGCCATTACTCAAAAGACCGTTGAATGCTGTATAAGAAGTGTCTGTATCCGTCAAGAACTCTGGATCTACCAGATCTTCGTTGTATAACTGATTCAAGTACTTTACGCCTTCCTTGTAACCTGGCCAAAAACGCTCATCGTAACAAGCATGCATTTCGTCTGTCAGATTACTGGTTTCAAGAAAGGACCAGATAATGGGCCTAGTCTGCGTTGCATTCCATGCACCGACCATACCTAATGGATACATTTCTCCGCCTTGATTTGAGGGGTCCAGATCTTTAAATTGTCTGATCAGTTTTGTAAAGTCATCAATGCTCATATGATAGTAACCGTTTTCATCGGTCTTGAGCTCATATCCGACTTGATCCAGCCAGTCTTTCCGGATATAAGTGGTCTGCCATCCGACTAGAGAACGCTTCGCTGGTATCGCCCATTGTTTTCCCTCTGACTGTCCATAAGGCAGGGCATCCGCAAGATTTTTCTTCAGATTAGCTCCGTACTTATCAATTAGATCACTCAACTCCACGAGGCCGCCGTCCCTACCATATTGCGTAATCAGATTGCTGTCATAGCTGTAGATAATATCAGGTGCTGAACCGGAAGCCATCATCGTATTAATCTTCTGGGTCTCCTCATTTCTGGGCACTGCAACATATTTCAGTTTTATATTGTTTGGATCTCCAAACTTTTTCTGAATCCAGTGCGTCCAGTAATTTTTAGTTGCGCTTCCATAGGTCTCCGTCGTGTTGCCTCGGTCATACACCATAACAGTAAGTTGTTCTGTATCACCAGATTTCTTATCTGCTGCCTTACTGTAGGAACCATTTGAACCTCCGCCGCATCCGGCCAGACTAAGTGCCAAAACCGATGTCAATACTCCGCAAAATATCTGTTTACCTAATTTCATCTTTCTCATGTGACATTACCTCCCTGTAAAGTTAATTTCATTTGGCAGTCTGGATTCATTCATAACAGTTCAGACAACTATTTTTAAGCAGCTATTTGAAACGTTAAACTTAATCCACCTTGACTGCATGGATACTTGACAGCGCTGGTAGCCTTACGAAGCATTTGCTCTAAAATGTCTCGTTGCAGCGCTTTTATTGTGTTTCAGATGAAGCGTATATCTATCGTCAATCTGCCACACTTGACAGAATAACTTCACTCATTTAGTAAAATCATATCTTGCGATATGAAATCCTTTCCAGAACCGTGCAGCTTTTCCGCATACGGCTCTTCCTAATCATTTCTACATCTCTTTAAGATATCGCCCTGCTTCACTTCTGTACTCGAATCCTGCCAGATAATCATCCGCATATACTACCAGAAAGCTGTCTCCGTCCTCCAACACCCCGACCTTCAGATATTTCCGGATCAGACCCAGAATGTTCGGATCCTGAATGTAGTAGGTGACAAACTTCAGAACCCATTCATGATCCATATGGTCAGAATCCTTTGATGTTTGCATCTACTACGTAATTGATACACTTACGTACAATGCTGATACATAGATCTTTGACTGCCATGTGGCAATCCTGTTTCGAGCGGAATCCATACATGTTGTTCTATAACTTTGGTTCATATACGGGCTTCCAGTATCTTCTTTAAGCCGAGTTGTACAATCTTGTCTTCATAGGACGCGCTTATCCTTTAACGGAACCGATCATAACACCCTTGACAAAGTATTTCTGCAACCAAGGATAAACAACCAAAACCGGGATCATGCTGAAAATCAAGCAGGAGGCTTTAATTGTTTCTGCGATCAAGTTTCCCTTCATTTCTGGAATGTCCTCGATCATGGAACTCACCTGGCTTGATTGAATGAGCTGACGCAGGCGCAGCTGAATCGTAAACATCCTCTCATCGTTGATGTAGAGGATTGCATCCATAAATCCATTCCAGCGACTTACCGCGTAGAACAAGACCATCGTTGCCAGCATGGCTTTGGAGACGGGAAGTACAATCTTTAACAGCACCACCAAGTCATTGGCTCCATCCACATAGGCTGACTCTTCCAATTCTCTTGGAAGCGATTGAAAAAAGCTCTTCATCAAAATCATATTATAGGTAGACAGCGCGGTCGGAAGAACTAGTACCCAGAAAGTATCGAGCAATCCGAGCGATTTTATGTTTAAGTATCCCGGAATCATACCCCCACTGAAATACATGGTAAAAAGAATATAAAGTAGGATCGGTGATTTAAACTTCAAGCCCGGTCTGGAAAGTGGGTAGGCGCATAATATTGTCATCGCCACACTTATTATCGTGTACACTGCTGTTAAAATCAGTGTAAACCACATGGAACGCATTAATCCCTTATTATTAAATACAGCTTTGTAGGCGGAAAGATCTATCTTCTTTGGCAAAAGTAGAACATCTCCCCTGATTACAGATGTTTTGTCGGAAAAGGACACCGCCAGTACATGCAAAAATGGAAATAAACAGCATGCCGCGATAAACACTACTACCAACACTGTCACTATTTTAAATCCATCAACTTTCTTGATTTTCTTAAGCTTCATAGATTTCTCTCCTTTACCAGATACCGTCGCCGGTTATGCGCTTACTAAAGGCATTGGCGCTGATTACCAGTACAAAGTTGATTACCGACTGTGCAAGTCCCACCGCAGTACCGATACTGAAGTCTCCCTGTTCTAGTCCCACTCGATATACGAAGGTGCTGATTACATCGCCTACCTCCATTACCGTGCTGTTCTGCATAACATAAGGCTGTTCGAATCCGATGCTCGCCATACCGCCTACCGCCATAATCAGCATAATTGCAATTGTACCTTTGATACAGGGAAGCGTGATGGCTGTCATCATCCGGAATCTGGAACATCCATCCACGCGAGCTGCATCATAAATTTCTTGATCTATTCCCGTCATCGCGGAAAGATATATGATTGTGTTCCATCCAAGGCTCTGCCAAACACCGACGATGAAATAGGTAAATATCCACCAGGGCTTACTGGTGAGGAAGGGAACCTCGCCACCACCAAAGGTTTTAATAATCGTGTTGATCATTCCTGATGAAGCAAAAAACTGATACATCATGCCACCTACCACTGACCAGGAAATAAAGTGTGGCAGATAGATGAAAGTCTGTACGGCTTTTTTAAAAAATTTATGAGTGATTTCGTTTAGAAACAATGCCAGAATAATCGGCAGTGGAAAGCCTAATACCAGGCCAAGCACATTTAATACCATTGTGTTCCGAACGGCTCGCCAGAAGGTGGCAGAATGGGACACTCGTTCAAAAAATTCCATGCCGACCCATTGGCTGCCCCAGATTCCCTTAAACATGTTGTAATCTTTAAAGGCGATAACGACACCGGGCATGGCGCGGTAGCAAAACAGGAAATAGTACAAAACCGGCAAAACCAGCATTGCATAAAGCATCCAGTGTCTTCGAAGATAGGCCAACGTACTATTACGCTTTTTTAACCCCTTTGCTGCCCCCATCTGGCTGCTATTTGGTAAATTTTTTTTCTCTTTTTTCATTCCCATCCTCCATTCTTTACATATAATCTCTCGGAATCTCTAAGTCAGTAAATTCAAAACTTTCAGATCATTTTTTTATTAAAATCTCCCACCTTTTGTCAAAACCACTTGACAGTTTATTCGAAAGATGCGGCAATTCGCGCCTATGATCAAAAAGTACCGTTCGCTTGCGGGCGACATACAATTTTCGATTGGAGGCGATTTTTGTTACCTGTTAACTCTGGCGGTCATTCCGCCTATCAAGACTTTGTTCCTAAAAATCTTCGTAAATACTATCCTAATCTGATTCTATTTCCCGTTCTACCTGGACTGTTTTTCTGTTATTAAATCCAGCTTCAAAGCATGATTCACACGGTTTTCTGCTTAACCTTTTCAGAATGAAAAGTTTTCTTCCTGACTTTAATGTCGCAAAGATTCTTCTGAATTTTACACATGATGCAATGCCTTATTATAAATATTTCAGACGGGCACATACCACACCTTTTATTGACCTTAGTGGAAAAGGTGAGGTCAAACTGCCTTACAAGGATGACTTCACCCTTGGCAAAGATGGGGTTGCTATATGCGGGGGAGGCGGATGATGAACCATGATTGTTCTGAAACTTCCAAACACCGTGTGAAATCCAGATGCTCCTTAGCCAGTAGAAAATATGGATGCTCCTGTGAACATCCCTGCTCTGATTCTAGATATAGAAGAACCGTGCATGTGGCAGCGAATGATAATCCAAGGCTATTTAATATTCCACCTCGTGACTCTGATGAAAGGAAGCTTGAGTATCATGCAAGAACTTCTGCAGAACGTTCAAATAAACGTGAGAAATTAGGCTTTAAATTAGAAGACGGCAGACATCGCTCAACTAAGACGTGGTACTGCGCCTCTATCACATCCTGATGTTACAACATCTGGATTCCTGGGATATGCCCTTTGAATCTGCCTTCAGAAAGTTGATTCTGCAAGCGGCATAATCCAATTTTATTATAACCGATTTTTCAAGCATAACGACAGTTATGTCTATTTCTCATATTCTTTTTTCATCATTTATTTCATTTTAGATAATATTCACTTTTCAATGTTCTGTTGCCAACAGTGCTGGCATGATCAATTAACATTCCGAGAGATCATTTACATTTTCTATGTATCTTTAATGTTCTTAGCATCAATATAGCACTAATTCATCTCACAGTCAACAATTATTCTATAATTTCTGTATTATTTATTTTTGATATTTTTTCGTGTGATTTGGAGTATCCATACAGTAAATTGCACTCAAAGTGATATTGTACAAAATGCAAATCTCTTTTTTGTGCATTTTTGCTATAGCATATTTTTAAATTTCCATGTATTTTTATATATATAAGTTCTACGAATTATGTAGGTTTTATTTTGTTACATAAATTATGTTTCATTTTTAAATATCGAAAAGAATTAGCAAATATACTAGGAGGTTTTTATATGTTACGAAGTGAATACCCCAGACCGCAGTTTATGAGAAAAAACTGGCTCAGCCTTAATGGCCTATGGGATTTTGATTTTGACGATAAAGAAGAAGCACTGACTCACCACTGGGAACAAAAAAGCTGTCATCTAACGCATAAGATTGAAGTCCCTTTTTGTTTTCAGAGTAAGTTAAGCAATGTTCATGATACATCATTTCACGATCGATGTTTCTACAAAAGAGAATTTACACTTCCAGAAGAATGGAATGGAAAGCAGCTTTTACTTCATTTTGGAGCTGTTGATTACTTCTGCAAGGTTTATATTGATGAAACTTTATGCGGAGAACACGAAGGCGGAAGTGCATCATTTACCTTTGATATCACTAATCATATAAATAAGCAGTTCTGTCCACATTCTATTGCTGTTTATATCGAGGACCCTTCTACTGACGAGACCATTCCAAGAGGAAAACAGTTCTGGGAAGAGGAAAGTTCTGGGATTTGGTATACTCGAACATCCGGTATCTGGCAGACCGTCTGGATTGAGCCCGTCGATGCCGTTCACATAACGAATATTAAGATGACACCAGATTTTGATCAGAACACATTAAAGCTTGAAGCCAGCTTCAGCAAGCTGGTTCCGGATATGCGTCTGGACGTAAAGATTACCTATGAAGGAGAATTGGTATGCCAGGACTCTTACTCTGTCAATAGTGCCACCGTCTTTAAAAAGGATATCTATCTGGCAGGAGATCAGATTTTCCATACCAATACCCACGGGGAAGGTCGCTCTTGGTCACCGGAACATCCAGCACTTTATGATGTTGTTTTTAGATTGAATTCCGAACATAGGATCTGTGATATTGCAGAAAGCTATTTTGGCATGCGAAAAATTCATGCAGAAAACGGGATGATATATCTTAACAATCATCCCTATTACCCCAAGATGATTCTGGATCAGGGGTACTGGCCGGACAGTCTGTTAACCGCACCTGATGATAATGCTTTTCAAACTGATATTATGCTCATGAAAGAAATGGGATTTAACGGCTGCCGAAAACATCAGAAAACTGCAGATCCCAGATTTTTATACTGGGCCGACAAAATTGGTCTTATGGTATGGGAGGAGGTCCCTTCTGCCTGTCTTTTTACGGATCATGCCCTTACCCGTTATACGAAAGAATGGATGGAAGTCATTGTAAGAGATTATAACCATCCTTCCATTGTTGCCTGGGTTCCTTTCAATGAAAGTTGGGGTGTACCTGATGTCAGCCGCAATAAAAGACAGCAGGATTATACACTTTCACTTTACTACCTGTTGAAAGCATATGATCCTGTACGTCTTGTCGTCAACAATGATGGGTGGGAGCAGACAAAGACAGACATCTGCGCCATTCACAACTACGCACATGGCACTCCCAAAACACCAAAGATGCAGGAAACATTTCAGCGTTTTGCATCAGACTTGAATCTTCTGCTCTCCCCGTATCCGGCAGGACGCAGTATCTTTGCCTCTTCCTTTCGATATGACGGCCAACCTATCATGATAACGGAATGCGGTGGAATTCGTTATAATCATTCAGATACACAGAGCTGGGGATATACCAGTGCAGAAAATGAAGATGAGTTTCTGGAACAGTATTGCTTTGTAATCAGCACTATCCTCCAGTCGGATTATATCTATGGATTCTGTTACACACAGCTCACCGATGTAGAGCAGGAGACAAATGGTCTGCTCACTTACGACCGAAAACCGAAATGTGATCCCAAGAAGATACGGAAGATTAACAACCAGTCACGGCATAATATAGCACTCATCGATCATCACTATGACTGGAAGCTTCCAAAAAATGCTTCGAAAAAATAGCTGGTTTACTGCTGCACTGCCAAAAAAGACCTTTTACTGAAAATGCTTTTTTCAGAAAAGGTCTTCTTATCTTCAATGCATATGTTTCATTGGCCAATGCCCACCTGTTCTAGATGGAAACCACAGAGTTTATCTTCTCCGGCACACGCATAAGTTCCCTGTATTGACTTGGCTTTAAACCCACCGCCTTGCGGAACTGCTGGCTGAAAAATCTGGCATCCTGATATCCCACATCATCAGCAATCTCATAAACCGGTTTTCTCGTATCCCGCAGCAACATCTTAGCATGTGCCATCCTGATATCCATCAGATATTTTGAGAAATTCTTACCTGTTTCTTCTTTGAACATCTCACAGAAGTAGTTCGGATTGAGGTCACAATTAAAGGCAAGTTCTTCAAGAGTAATCTTTTCCTTATAGTACTTGTTGATATAATTAATGGCCTCGGAAATTTCACCGCGTCTTTTCTTCGGTTTTTTCTTTGACGTCTCAAACAAATCTCTCATGACATCCGGCTCCGACAAGCTAAATGTCGGAAGGTTCACGCTTGCATCGTTCTTTCCCCTTAGCTCAATCTTGCATATGTTGTCCCTGTTCTCATTCACAATCTTCTGTAAGGACGGTTCAAGCCCTTCAAAAATTGAAAGCGTATCCATAAGTTCTCTTGTGCTTCTTTCATCATCGAATATTAAGACGTTAATCATCTGTATCCCCCTTTGCACAACAGTCAATGTCACCAGAAATAATTTACCGCAAAGGCAGCCCTTTACGGCATGATTTTTGCTTCTCATCTTTACAGATAGATATAGATTATTATAATAAATAATGGTATGATACCCATATCGGTTACGGCTCAGTTCGGGCGCGACTCTGAACCGTAACTTATATCATGAATGGGAACGCAGTCCAGACCATGCGTTTCGCGTGGTATAGCGTTCGAAAGGTAGGTGTATGAATGTATGCAATAGAACGAAAACGTGAAATATTGAGACTGTTGAGTCAACACTCCACTTTGCGTGTCAATTTCCTTGCCGAGCACCTGGATGCATCCAGGGAAACGATACGCCGCGATCTCACAGAATTACAGAATGAGGGCCTCGTGAAAAGAATACACGGAGGTGTCACCGCAAACCATGCAAGTTTAAGCACCGAGTCCCAGACTTTGGATATCATCAATGAGTCGTCTCTATATCCCCATATCCAGGATTCAGACGTAAAAAGAAAGCTCTGTCAAAAAGCGGCATCCTATATAAAACCCGGGGATATGATATACGTAGATAACAGTTCCACCACCATATTTCTTGCGGAATGTATACCGGATGGCATTGACGTCACTCTAATCAGCAATTCTATCGCATTTTTGACGGAAGCGGTGAAATATCAGAAACCAAATATCACTTATGTCTGTCTGGGCGGTATATTAACTGTGAACAGTTTATCTACCCATGGCCCAATGACCGTAAAAGATATCGAAGAATACTACCCAAATAAGGCTTTTATTTCCTGCTCAGGAGTTTCTTCTATACGTTCTGTCACTGATTCAGCGATTGACGATGCAACGGTTAAAAAGCATATGATTGACCGATCTTTTGAGGTCTTTCTGCTGGCAGACCACACGAAATTCTCTCAGAATGGTCAGGTTTTCCTAGTGCCCATTGACCGCTTGAATTATGTAATCACCGATACCTTAACCCAAGATATCGATTACACTTTTCTCATAGATGCAAATGTCAGGATTGAAACCTCCGAGTAATCAAAGCGTTACATACTGCAAAATAGTGGTTGATATTTGACCGTTTCTTTCTGTTTTATTTTGTTTCTGACTGTATGTTACCATATTCAGGCGTTTGCCGCAATACTTAATCATGATGATTTGAAAACATTGTCACATTTGAACAATATTTATGCTTCTCATTTGTTATATATGTGCACTGCTATACTTTCAGCAAAAAGATCCCCAAAGTTAGATACAGGCTAACTTTGGGGATCTTTTTGTTCCATTTCAATCAGAAATGAATTATACTAGGGATAGATACTGTCATATGCACAATCTGCAGTTATACTTTATGAGGAGTGAATATGTCTTCCGAAAAAAACCATCTGATCAATGAAGCAATCACATATGCAACCGCATGTCACGCCGGGCAAGTTCGAAAAGGATCCTGTCATCCTTATATTCTTCATCCTTTGGAGACAATGCTTATCTTGTTCCATATGAACGCGGATGATAACCTGTTAATCGCTGGTGTTCTTCATGATATCGTCGAAGATACCCCCGCAACCCTGGAAGAAATATGTGACCGTTTCGGCAGTGATGTAGCTTCGTTGGTTGCTTTTCACACAGAGGATAAATCCAGAGGCTGGACAGAGAGAAAAAGTGCGGCGATTGCCTCCCTGTCTGGAGCAGGTGACCGGGAAATGATGCTGATATTAGCTGACAAGGTATCAAATCTTCGAAGCAGCATATCCGACTACAGAGAAATCGGTGAACAATTCTGGGACAAGTTCAACGCCCGCAGGGAGCAGCAGAATTGGTATTATATGAAGATGTTTGACGCATTAAAACCTATGGAATCTCACCCTGCCGCTTCCCCTTATTATCGAGAAATGAAAGACCTCTTATCTCATCTGTTTAGTGGCAGATCTTAATTTGACACTCCCCACAGCTAAAGCAGGGGGATTCTTGTTTCAACCGACACTATCTGATAAAACGAGCGGAAAGCACATCTTTACGCCTTCCGCTCGTTTATCATATCTATATAAAGAAGGGCCAATTATCCTTCAATGGCAACATATTTATTCTCTTCAATCTTTTTTTCATCCGGTTTCACGAGTTCGACCTTTAAGATTCCATCATGAAAGGATGCTTTAATATCTTCCTGTTTCAGATTGTCACCAACATAGAAAGTTCTCTCGCAGGCACCTGCATATCTTTCACGGCGGATATACTTCCCTTCATCCTTCTTTTCTTCATCCAGATTCTTTGAAGCACTGACCTTCAAAGATCCATTCTCCAGCGAAATCTGAATTTCATCTTTTTTAAATCCCGGCAGGTCCATCTCAAGCTCATAACCCAGATCAGTTTGCCTGATATCTGTTTTCATCAGATTCTTTCCGTGATGTCCATAAAGTTTCTTCTCCGCTTTGCTAAAACTTCCGTCGTTAAACCACGGTTCAAAAAAGAAGTCATCGAATAAACTATCGTTAAAAATGCTTGGTACTATCATAAGTTTTTCCTCCTTGTAGAATGGGTTTAATCTTCAATTAATATATTTTGTTTCTGTTCCACTTGCGCTTTTTCTTCTTTTTTTGGAACCAGAAGCGTTAATGTCCCGTCTTCGAATTTTGCTTTGATGTCTTCCTGTGTTATTTGATTTCCAACATAAAAGCTTCTTCTTGCTTTTCCGGTGTATCTTTCCCTGCGAATATAGTTACCATTTTCATCTTTCTCGTCTTTCTTCGATTTGGATGAAGCCTCAATGGTAAGATAACCATCATTCAATTGCGCCTTAATGTCTTCTTTTTTAACTCCCGGCAGATCCATAGCAATCTCAAAATTGTTATCGTTTTCTTTGACATCTGTGCTCATCAGACCATTCGTCCAAAGGCTGTTTTCGAAAGGTTCCATAAAATCATCAAACATGTTTGTTCCAAAAATACTCGGCATCAACATAATTATCGCTCCCTTCTGATTAAATCTGTGATGTCTGAAATGTTACTTATTACTTTCTCGTCTTACAATCTTTATCTTTCCCTTCCTTCGTTCTAAATATGTTATAACACAATTATTAGCACTCGTCAAGAGTGAGTGCTAATAATTTTTGTGAACTTTCTGTGAAGTTATTCGTTTACCTTTTCCAATTGATAATTTTTGAGTATTCAAGTATACTAATATTTATGATACCAGGGTCAAAAGGTCCTGCGTTTCATGCTTGCATGAAAAAGCATGACCTTGAGAC
>ENA-UOOI01001603-UOOI01001603.1-fermentation-metagenome-genome-assembly--contig:-NODE-1603-length-22749-cov-22.571869_pt1 | contig 22749 bp, 21 predicted proteins | sample MGYA00245779_ERZ724027 | MGnify/ENA primary metagenome ERZ724027 (study PRJEB28704, sample SAMN03018318) | fermentation metagenome | biome: anthropogenic terrestrial biome; feature: soil...
CAGGGTTTCCAAACTTCCCTTTCCGTAATATATATCCCTTGGTATTGTAAATCTTGCCATTTATGCTTCCCTCCTATTTTAATTGATTCGCTTATCCTTTGATGTCGCTTCTTCTGATGCCTCTTCTTCTGATGCCACTACTTCTGATGCCACTACTTCTGATGCCATTCGACATTATATATATTTACATGATATAATTTTAACAATAAAATCCCACTTTGTCAAATTCAAAAAGGAACATATATTTTCCAGCTATTACATTATCTTATGCGGATTTTTCCCCCTTCACCTTTTTTTCCGAAACCGGAATCACATATCTTTCCAGGGCCGCAGCAACTCCTGCTTCCTCTGCGGATGCTGTCACATCATCGCACAACTCCTTGATCCGATCCGGAGAATTGCCCATGGCGATACTGATACCGGCATATTTCATCATTTCAATATCATTTTTGCTGTCTCCCATGGCAATGGAGGCGCTTCTGCTCCACCCCAGCCGATCCATTACCACTCTCATCCCACTGGCCTTATTGCAGCCTTTTCGCGCAAACTCATAGTAATTCTCATGCTGCCACCATACAAAGTCGTCCGTCAGCATTTCCCTTTCTTCTTCCGTCATCCTTCCGTCCACTGAAAACTTGGAAATTCTGCTGTTCGGGTAAAGAACGGAAAAATCATCGCTGCTCCGGATAATGGTCTTTCCCTTAGGATCGCGGGGATGGATATAAAACATCTTCGTTTCCCCTTCCACGTGGCATTGGTTTTCGGTGGCCAGATAATGTCCAGCCAGCATCTTCAGCTGCTTTTCCGTAAAGGCGACGCTGCGTAGAATTTCGTCCCCATATTGCACATACGAACCAATTCCCGCAACAACCCCGTCAAACCGGATGCTCTTCATAATCTTTTCCGGAATAAAGGAATAAGCCCTTCCGGTATTCAGAAATACCTTGTTGCCCAGTTTCCTTGCCCGGGCAATGGCATCAATATTTCTTTGCGGCAGAACCCCCCTGCTCATCAACGTATCGTCAATATCAAGAAAGACTGCATATCTTCGGTTAGTCATTGTCCCATTCACTCCAAGATCTCCTGTTCCCTTGATTCGTTCCCAATTTGGTTTTCTTCCCCTGGATTCGTTATTTGAATTCCGTTATCTGAATCCGTTGGAAGAGAAACCATCAAAAGCAGATCCTTACGGATCCGTTTCCTTACATATGATACTTGCATTCCGTCAATACGTCAAGTAAACTGGTATTATGTAGCATAATTGCTGCAAATACTTTTCCACAGGAGGTACCGGTATGGAACGCTATCTTATCATCAATGCAGATGACTACGGGGCCAGCCTGTCGGCAAATCAGGCAGTGGAGCACCTGTTCAACGAGGGGTTTCTTACCTCCACTACCCTGATGACACCCTGCCCATGGGCAATGGAAGCCTTACACCGGGCAAAAAACACCAAAAAAATACGGGTAGGGCTGCATCTGGCCTTCAATGCAGAATATCCCTTGTACAAATGGGGACCGGTTTGCCGGAACCGAATGGTTGGTTCTCTGTTGGATGAGAATGGATTTTTTTATGATAAGGTACCACCGCTGCTGCAGGCCGCAAAGTCGGAGGACATCACGGCAGAAATGGAAGCACAATATGAATTTATGGCACGACAGGGTACCCGCCCAACCCATATGGACAATCACATGGGCAGTGTATATGGATTATACGGCAGGTCTTTCCTGAAAGAGACTTTCGCATTCTGTGCAAAACACCATCTCAATTTTCGCCTGCCTCGGTCCGCAAAAAACTTTGACGGGTTGTCCGATGAACTGAAAAACTCACTATCGTACATTGAAACAGAAGCAGATCGGCTTGGAATCGGCATCCTGGATGATCTTTTTACCCATCCGAATGCCCTGACGACCGACGATACCTACGAAACTGTCCGAGATTATTATCTGAACCGGATCCGCAATATCGGACCTGGGATTACGGAAATGTTTCTGCATCCGGCAATGGAAACAGAGGAACTGAAAGCCATCTGCAGCAGCTGGCAAAAACGGGTATGGGAATACCGGCTCATGCTGGACGATACGGTCTTCAAGACCATTGAATCCGAAGGGATCCGTCTGGTCGGCTGGACCGATGCCCCTTTCCGGAACAAACAATCAAGCAACAAGCCGTCTGGTAAAACAACATAAGTTTATCCCCGCAGAACCTTCGTCAAGGCACGGCCATCACAGTCCGGAAACTCTGTTTCGAGAATTTTCGCAGCGAACTCATCGATATTTTGAAGGAGTATAAGGAAGCAAACGGCATCAGTATTTCAGATTATATCAGCGCATGCCGGATCACTCGTGCCAGGGAGCTGCTAAAAGGCTCGGACAAGACCGTTCAGCAGATTGCGGAAGAAACAGGCTTTTTAAGCAGTAGTGTATTTATCCGGGTATTTAAAAAAGCAGAGGGAGTGACGCCAGATTCCTACCGCAAACTGGAAAACAGGCAACGGGCCCGGTGATATTAAAGTGGAAAGATATCATAACATGACTCAGCATCCTTTTTGAACTGATCTACGGATTGTTCCGTCAAAGGATGATACATCATCTGGTCAAACAGCTCCGGGCTGATGGTGGCAGCATGGGCACCAGCTATGCTGACATGATAGATCTGATCGACATTCTTAAAGCTTGCTGCAAGTATCTGCGTTTTCAGCCCATAATAATGGAATAAATGTGCCAGGTCCGCGACAACTTCCACTCCATGGGATGAGATGTTGTCCAGCCGGTTTACATACGGAGCGATATAATCCGCACCTGCCCTGGCGGCAATCAAACCTTGCTGCTGGGTAAATATTGCTGTTGCCGTTACATGAAAATTCATCTCTTTTAAATGACGGATGGCTTTAATACCCTGCGGTGTAGCGGGTATTTTCACATAAAAATTGCCACCTGCCAAATCCCGTAAATGCAAAGCTTCCTGGATGATATCTTCTGCTTTATCACTGATCGTCTGCGCATGAAGCATTTTTTCCTCACCGATCACACGTCGGATTTCCCGGATCAGTTCTCTGAGTTTGAAATCGCTCTTTGATACAATGGTTGGATTTGTAGTCACTCCCTCTATAGGATACAGGTCTGTCAGCCGTTCTATATCCTTGATATTTGCTGTATCCAGTAAATAGATCATTTTCTCATTCCCTCTTCCATGTTTATACCTATACATTTTTGTTGTAAAATCGTGCATCATACAGGATTTCAACGCGCAATGAATTCCTCACGGACACGCCGCACCGTGTCGATCGCCTCTAAATGCCGATATTTGACCGCTTTCACGGTAGGCCGCCAAACCGTCTGAAGAAATCCTGTCAGATTTTCGGCGTTGCAGGTCTTGCTGCAATAATTGACGGTGCCTTCAAAATTCCACTGGCAGCCCCAGTTGCTTCCGGCAGGTACCTGATCATAACCATACTCATCCAGTACGTTATATGCTCTCACATATTGGTCTTCGCTATCAAAGCCCCCGCCGTAATACCAGTTGCTCTGCAGGAATTCCTTCGGCATCCTTTCCAGAAACTCCTTTTCGTGATTCCAGATCCGATCGGACCAGAACCAGGGACGGGCGCCGTTTTTCCCAGCCGCTTTGGCGTAAAAAAATAAATCATCCCACCACTGATCGCCGTTGCGTACCAGTGCATAACGGTAACCGGACTGATGTCCATAGGTCTCCTCATCCATGCCGAGATGAAAATAAGCAGGCTTGTCAAACAATTCCGTGACTTCATCAATCAGATCCCGGCATACATCATAGTATTCCCTGCTGCCCACACACCGGGCATACTTGCCCAGCCACTCGTCATGGGAGGCGGAAAAATTGAGCTTGGGAACAGGAGCGATGCCGTTCTGCCGAAGCTTTGCCAACATCCCTCCAAACTCCTCTTTGCTCAGGGAACCTTCAACAGCAAGCTCCGGATGGGATTCATAACGAATCCCTTCCCCCAGGTCGATGACAAGGGTGTTGACCCCTGATTTCCCCATTTGGTCCGTAAGCAGTTCCCACATATCCCTGTCAAAGCGCAGCTTATCGCTGGCGTTGAAATAATCTTCGGCATAGCCATTCGACAGGGACTGGTACTCGGCATCCTGTTCCGCCCACATGTTATAGCCTACATGAATCAGGTAAGCCCACATCAAATCTTTCTTCCACATAAGTCCTTTTCCCCCTTATTCTTTTTTGGTTTATCAAAAATCAAGCTGCCCGTGCTTCGATAAGCCGCCAGCTTCGAGAGGCAGTGCGTTCACCCGGCGTCGCCAATAATTATTACCTGTACCGTCCGTTCCCGGGCACGTGTCTGATCAAAATCAATAAAGTAGATAAATCCGTATTCACCCAGATCCAATTCTCCATCGATTATCGCCAAGGTCACATTTCTTCCGATAATGGAGGAACGAATATGGGCATCCGTATTGTGGCATCCCCGGGCATCCTCCCCATGTTCTTCCGCAAATCTCAGGGCTTTGGGGCCGGGGTGCAGATACATTCCCTCCCTGCGGCATGTGGGGACAAGCTTCTCCATCACGTCCACCAGATCCTGCTGCAGTGTCTCCAGCCCTGTCATAGACATATCAAAGGCACATTCCTGCGAAATGACGCTGCAGGTCGTATGATGGGAATAAACAACGACCAGGCCGTTTCGGATGCCGGATCTCGCTGCAATTTCCCTGGTTTGAGCGGTCACATTATGGAATGTGCAGGCCCGGTCGTTGGATTGTACCGAAAAGGCTTCCCGATATACCATATAAATCTCCTTCCCACCGCCGGTATCGGCGGCACAAACCGATAAGGCAAAACGTTTTCAAACCGATCCTTTCGTTGCCAAACGGACTATCTGCCCTGTCTTTTCAGGTCATCCGCAGCCCTTCGGACTGCCCCGATCATTTCGTCAATCATGGCGACGGGATTCCTTGCCTCCATAATGCCTGATGCTGCTCCGGCAGCTTCGGAACCGGCCATGATAAAATCGTATACCTGCTGCCCGTTAGTGATGCCTGCCGCCTGTTCCACCAGAATATCCGGGTAGATGGCCTTGATGGATCGGATGGATTCCCGGACATAGCCCATATCGCTGACGCCGCTGCCGGCGCCGCCGATCAGCTCCGTCGGCTCCGGATTGATGATATCCGGATGCAGCTGTGCGATGGCCCTGGCCTCGGCAATGGAATCCGCGCAGGCAAAAACCAGGAAATCCAGCTCTCTGGCCCGGTCTATGGTTGCCTTGACCGCAGGCAAAGCCATCGGCTTTTCGCAGTGATTGACCACAACTCCCCTGGCGCCGGCTGCCTTCAGCCCTTCCGGCAGAATATCCGCCATGCCGCGTCCCGGACGGAGCGTATCCATATAGGGGGCCAGGATGATCAAATGTTTCGTGTTCTCCGCCACCATGCGGATTTCTGTGGAAGGCGTAGTAAACAATACATCGATATCATACTTTTCCGCGGCGGCGTCAGCCGCTTTTGCATACTCCAGAACCGTATTGCCGTAAATATAGTTTTTGGTTCCAATTTCAAAATAAGGTGTTCGGATTACAGGTTTCATATCATTTTTTGCCTCTCATTATTGTATCATTGTCGGTATTCTTCTGTCTTTTCGTTCCCATTTAAATGGATTGCAGCAAAACGATAACCGCTTTACCGTGGCTTGCTGCCGAAAACCTCTCTTGCATTGTTCCGGAAGATGTCTTCCCTATCCTGCCGCGTTAAGTGCGCTTTTTCCATCTCATTGAGTATATTATGGATCTGCTCATAGACATAAAAGGTGTATCCCGACTCCGTTTCTCCGGATTCATGATGATTCCTGTTCCACATAAAATCTTCCTTTGCGAGATTGATATAGGAAGTTTCCGTCCATTTTCTACGCCCATGCCATAAAAAGATGGGCTCGTCCGTCCCGAACAGGATGCGCTTCGGACTTAAGGACTGCAGAGCCATCCGGTGCACTTCTGGATTCAATACTGCCGCGGTGTCAAAATAAAATCCGTGAATATCCCCGCCCATTTTCCGAATGGCCTGTTCAAGGAAATATGGTGTGAAGCACCGGCCAAAATGGGCAATCACCATGTTCAGATCCGGATATTTCTGGCGGATTTCCTTCAATTCCCGGATATTGGCGTCATCCGGCATTCTGCCTGCCCGGGGCAGATGCATCACAACGGGCAGATCCAGCTTTTCCACCAGTGCCAGCTGAGAATGAGGCATAAACTGAAAGATGCTGATATCCGCCCCCTTCTTCCCGGAAACCATGTCCGGATAAGGCTTTACACCGGAAAAATTCTTTTCCGTCAATTCCCGCTCCAGGTATTCGACGGAATAATCGGGCTTGATGCACATCAGGCCGTATGCGATTTTGCCTGTGTCCGCGCAATGGGAAACATAGTCGTTATTTGCTTCCATATGCACCTCGCGGATCGGAAAGGGGAAAGCGGTCAGGCTCCATTTCTGATCCGGGAAAAGCGTACCGTAATAATACGCCGCATCTTCCGCCGTCATATGCATGCCGCTTTGCAGTGCCCAGTCGTCCCGGATGCGTTCCACAGGTATGTCGGCGATATGCTCCGGCAGATTGATATGGGTATGGGCATCGATAAATTCCCGGGGCATCCTGTCCTTCAGATGTTCCTCATAGAATCTTCGGTCCCGCTCCGTATAGTGAAAATAATCGTATCGCATGGAGAATTCTCCTTCCGTTTAACCGGTCGATTCTGCCTAATCGCTCTGCATACCTTCCCGGAACTTTGTATACTTTTCCTCATAATACGGCAGATTCTCGGGGATCGGCTCATACACATGCTCCACATGGGTGATCGCCCTTGCCGCAGTTTCGTACCCGTCGTACCAGCCCATGCCACAGGCGGCAATCATACCGGCGCCGATGGCGCACAGCTCCGTCTGATTCAGGCGGAGGATCGGGGTTTCTGTAATATCCGATATCATCTGGCACCATACGCGGCTTTTTGCAGCTCCGCCCACCAGGATAAGCCGGCGGACTGCGCACCCGTTATCGGCAAAATCCTCCAGCCCTCGTTTTGCGCCAAAGGTCACGCCTTCCATGATGGCCCTGGCAAGATCAAACCGGTCGTGGGCCAGTGTAATGCCGGTAAACGACCCTTTGGCATTCGGGTTCCAGATGGGATATGCCGCTCCCGCCAGGTAGGGATAAAAGCACAGATCCTCATCCTTCCGCTTTGCGACTTCCCGGTCCATCTCTCCAAAATCCTCCCGGAGAAAATTGTTCCGATACCATTGCAGGGACCCGCCGGAACAAATCAAAGAGGCCAGTGAACCGTAAAGCCCGTCGACGGGGTGTTTGCCTGCCGCAATAAAGCTTTTTGTTTTCAAAGGCTTTGTGCCAACTCCCAGCAGCACCCACGCCGTACCCGCAGAGAGTAGCATGTCGCCCTCATGGACGGCGCCGGCTCCGATGGCGGCGCAATATTGGTCATGCAAACCGTTAAAAACCGGAATGCCGGTTTTCAGTCCCATAAGATCCGCAGCGTTTTTGCAAAGCTTTCCCACCTCTACGCCGGAGGGCAGCACCGGTGTCAGCTCCTGTTCGCGGATACCGGATGCCTTCATTATTCTGTTGTCCCAGCAGCCGTTCCTGATATGATACAGCTGCCGCATTGCGGCATTGGTGGGATCGATCACAGCATTGCCGGTAAGGAACCGGTTCATGAATTCCAAAGTGGAAAGAAACGAAGACGCCTTCCCGTACCGGGGCTGTTTCTTCATATGCATGATTTTAGCGGCATCCAGGGAAGGATTGACCTTCCAGCCCGTCGCCTCATAGATATACTCGTTGGAGAGCTTTCTCTCCAGCTCGGCAGCCTCCTCAACCGAACGGCTGTCCATCCAGGTCAGGGCGTTTCCGATGGTTTTGCCGTCCCGATCCAGGGCCACCGTGCTGGCGCCCTGTGTGGACAGGGAGACGGCTTCCACCTGACTGCCGTCGATCCCTCTCAAAGCTTCCCGCACTGCCGCCGTGGCTGCCTCTGTCCAATCCTCCGCCCGCTGCTCCACATGGCATCCGTCACTGAAAAGCTTCAATTCCCGGCTGCCGCAAGCGGCAATGCGCCCGTCCCTTTCCAGGACAAGAGCCTTGGCACTAGTTGTTCCGATGTCCAGTCCGATCACAAACATAAGTTCCTCCCGTTAAGAGTGGATTTTAATTCTTCACCGTCTTCCGCATATTTCCTGTCCAGGCCTCACCCTCCATGAATGAATTTTAAAGGTCTTGATTTTGAATCCCGTTGTACCAGTTGCCAAACGGTTTGGCAATGGCTTCGCTGACATAGCAGACGCCCTTCCCGAGGCGCATGATGGATGCGGGGCATTCCATGGAGATCGGGCCATACAGCTCGATTCGAGAGATCATCCTCTGCCAGGAATCTCCTCCCGGATTGCAAAAGGTATGGATTTCAAATCGTTCCCTGGCATTGACGATATCCCTGGGACCGATGGTCACCGCTCTGGGAGGCACCGCCCAAACATCGCCTGAAGCTCCCATGGCTGCGAAAAGGGAGTTTTCGCAGATCGTCAGAGGTGTCTCGGTGGTGAGACGGGATCCCAGTTTACAGAATTCCTCCAGGGAATCCGCCTGGAATTCTTTCGTTCCGGGATCGATAAAAGCGGTATGCCCCGGCCAGCCGGTAGCGGAATAAACCACATCGGCACCGCCATCGCCGCATTCCTCGATCATCCGGGAATAAACATTCGTTCCCTTGTTTTCATTGGTAAAAACATGCCAGTGGTCTTCGGAAGGGCGAAGATCCTCGCGGATATTTCCGTAAAAATGGTTGCGAAACGAATAACCCAGACCCGCGCCGTAGGTCAGAGGCGCAACATTCCCCTCCTCGTCCGCCCATTCGTCCATGGCGAAAGCATCCACATTGCGGCAGCTGACGTTATACCGGTTGATCGTTTCCGCCACCGCGGAATAGACTCCCGGCCACTGATTCGGGAAAATCATGGTCAAATGCCTGTCCATGACGTCACTCAGACAGATCCGGTAAAAAATGTCCTGTGCCAATACCAGCGTGGGGTCCAGCACTACTTTGACGGAAAAGCCATTCTCGTTGGTGTAGTCCATTTCCTCACGCTTTATCCCTCGCACTTTCCCGAGCATTTCCATATCTCTGGAAGGCAGCCAGGATGCCGGTTCAAATAAAAATTCCCTTTTCATTTTTGCTTGTTTCAAACTTACTTCCTCCCCTTTTGTTTGCTTGAACTCTCTGCATTGCATTTGGTCAGAATCAAATCAAAATAGCCTGCGTAAGCTCCGATCCTCCGAAATGATATCGCAGCAGATTCCCATTTCAGTGGCAGACTATTTCATGAATTTCCTTCATGGGCACCACACCAGCGCAGCAGGAACAAAGCAAGGGCTTTGCAGTGTTCCCGCAGTTTCTTCTGCTCCACGAATTCGTCAAATTGATGAGCGCCGCCATAGAGCTTGAAATCCCTTACCAGACCGAAATTCAAGCTTACCGGCGATCCATACTTTAGAAACACCGACAGGTCGGAGAGACAGGCACCGGAAATCCTGACTGATCTTCCGGATACTTCTTCTGCCGCCTGTTTCAAAGTCTGCAGGGATTCATCCTCATCGGGAAGGGACAGACAATGAAAAAACCGGGTCAGCGGATAAAAACCGCCGGTTCGGACGCCCATCCGTTCCAATCTTCCCCGGATCCGGACAGTTGTTTCCTCCAGTTCCTCCTTGATTTCCTCCTGCGGTTTGTCCGTATAGAACACAAAACTCAGCTTGCCCTGCTCCAGATTGCAGCCAATGCCTCCGTCCCCCGCCAGAAATTCATAGAACCGAAACGCGGAGCGCTCCATATCTGTTCCGGCAAAATAACGGTTCGCCTTCAATTCCGTATACCTATTATTGATAAACAGCCGCAATTCCTCCCGCACGACCAGCAGTGCTTCCACCGCCAGCGTGGAGGAATCCTGCGGCTGCAGCGCTTCCACACTGATTTCCATAATCTGTCCGCCCATGGAACAACTCCAGATTTCATAGTTGCCGCCATCCGTATTGACAATGGCATCGCAGCGGTGCTTCAGACTCGCCCCCAGTGCACCGTTGCCGCCGCCGTATTCTTCGTCGCAGTAAGCCTCCAGGACCACATCGTTTTCCAATTCAATCCCGCACTCCTGGATCGCCCGAAAAGCGATAACCGAGCTGGCAATGCCGAATTTGTTGTCGTTTGCCCCGCGTCCATAGATCCGGCCATCCCTGATCACTCCGCCGAAGGGATCCACACTCCACTGCGCCGGATCCCCGGCGGGCATGACATCCGTATGCGATGCCAGCATAACCCTTTTCGTCCCATGAGGGGCATGGTACACTGCGCTGAAGTTCGGCCTTCGGTCCGTGCCGCGGCCGGGGAGGTATCCGGAGCTTTCCATAACACCGGGTACCTGATCGGGATAATATTTCTCCGTCTGCAGGCCCAGACTCCGGAATTCATCCATGATCAGCCCTTCACATTTTTCCTCGTCACCGTGACTGCTGCTGTTGACGGAAGGAATCCGGATCAGGCGCGACAGCAGTTGATCCAGATCCGCCCCATGCCGATCGATATAGGACAGGACCTTTTGTTCCATATTCTTCATAATTCCTTATCATCCCTCCGTTAAAAAACGGTCATATCGGCTCCCTTTCCTGAATACCCCATCCGATTGCCCTTCTATCTTCGCTGCTGCAAATCAAATTGTTTCATATAAGCTTTTTCTTCTTCCGTGTATTTGCGCAGGGTATTGACCACTTCCCCGTTATTCCACTTGCGGTCTTCCACCTCTTCGGTTGTGCCCATAACGGTGATATTCAGCTGCCTGTGACGGGCGCGGACCTGATCCCAATCCACAAAATAAATATGGGCAAATTCTCCGCCGTCCAATTCCCCGTCCTTGATGGTTAAGGTTTCGCTGCGGCCGAAGAATACGCTGCGCAGATGTCCGTCCGTGTTCATGCTGGTATAGTCGCCGGGTTCATTGACATATCGGCCAAACTGTGCATGAATGGGACCGGGATGACGATATTGATGTTCTTCGGTGAAATCAGGGATCAGCTTACGCATAATATCCAGAAGATCATGCTGCAGATATTCCAGATCAAAAGAATCGATATCATGGGAACATTCCTGTATCATCACACTGCAGGTAGTATGATGGGATGCAATACAGCAGGTACCATTCTTTATACCGGAAGCTTTTACGATCTCCATCACTTCTCTGGAAACGTCGTGGAAAGTGGGAATCCATCCCCTGGACTGGAGTTCCAGTTCTTTTTGGTACACTTTAAATTCCATAATTCATTCCTCCGGATTCATTATATAATATATAGTACATTGGCGATCTGGATTGACAGGCCACCGGTGCAAGTGTCAGGTGGGTATGACGGCAATGGTGGTCCGGATAGAAAGGATCCTGTTGCTTTGTGTATGATATCATTATAGTCAAGTTAATTGCGAAAGTCAACCATATCTTTTAAATATTTATATATTGCTTTTCTTAATAAGATATTATACAATATATGAGGTAATATATCGGATTTATTTTACAAAGGAAAATATTATTATCTTTTATCGGAAAAGCTATCTACAACTGTCTGCAGAGAAAGCTCTGATAGAAGGATAAATTCAATGCTTTGAGCTTTCATGAAAACGGAGGGCGTGGTATAATGAAAAAAGAGGCTTTACTTCAGGCAAAGGCTGTATATGAAATCGAATCGGAATGCATTCGGGAAATGCAGAATGTTTTTGATGAAGAACCATTTGCCAAAGCGGTGGATGTATTGGCAAAGGCGGAACGGATCGGAACAACCGGCTGTGGACATTCCGGCATCATGTGTCAACATCTGGCCCATTTATTATGCTGTATCGAGCGGCCTGCCCGGTTTATCTCGCCGGCAGAAGCGGTACACGGGGCTTCTGGATTTTTGCAGAGAGGCGATGTCATGCTCTTTGCGTCCCGTGGAGGGAAGACGAAGGAATTGCTTCCGATCATTGATATATGTAAGGCAAAGGGCGTTACAAGGATAGTGGTAACGGAGAACCTGGAATCATCGATGGCCCGAAATGCCGATATCGTTTTAAAGCAGTACGTGAACCGTGAGACCGATCGATATAACTCTCAGGGCACGACATCTTCCACGGCGCTGTGCGTAATCTTTCACATGCTTCAGACGGCGCTGATCGAAGAAACCGGCTACAAAAACGAACAATTTGCATTGATCCATCCGGGCGGGGCCGTGGGAGAACGACTAAACCGGAAGGAAGAGTAAAACCGGCGGGGATGATAAGAAGCGGGATAATAGGATATGGGATGACATCCGGGGTCTTGTGGTTCATTATTTTATAGGCGGAGGGTAACAAACATGGCTACAGAAAAACTGAAAATCGATACGCGCAGAAATAAAATTATAGAGATTTTAAATCGGGACGGGCAGGTACGTGTGTCACAGCTGAGTGAAAAAATGGGCACGACCATGGTTACCATCCGAAGTGATCTGGATGCGCTGGAAAAGGCCGGATATCTGGAACGTATACAGGGCGGTGCGATACAAACATCGTTCAATAATTATAATCTGGAATTTTTACGCAAGAAAAAGGAACATTCAGAAGCCAAAAAAAGAATAGCTGTCGCAGTTTCGGGATTCATTCATGACGGAGACACCATATTGATCAATTCCGGGACCACAACCTATTACACAGCCATCGAGCTGAAAAAGCATAAGAATCTGAATATCGTTACCAATTCCCTGACCGTGGCAATTGAGCTGGGATCCTGTCCCTCGCTCAAAGTGATTTTGCTGGGCGGAGAAACCAATTCGCAGGATTCCTTCACCTATGGCAACGATGTGTTGGAACAGCTGAAACGATATAAAGCCAATTATGCCATACTCTCCATAGACGGAGTCAGTCTGGAAGACGGCGTTGCGGCAATCCACGCGGAGGAATCAATGGTTGACCGGATGATGATGGAACGCGCCAAGGAGACGGTCATTGTGGCGGACAGCCAGAAACTGGGCAAGGAAGGATTTGTCTATGTCTGTGATTTAAAGGATATCGATAAACTTGTTACGGAGAAAGGGGCGGAGCCCGGTATTGTCAGACAGATACGGGATGCTGGCATCGAGGTGATATTAGGCTGACAGGTTTTCATAACCGGCACAGCAGTTCCTGTAAAAAGGATGGACGGTGTCCATTTCCCACCGCCCAGCGCATATACGATAATACCATTTATGAAATAAAATAATCCGCTCCTATATGTCATGCGTCGTGGTGCCATCATAGAAGTGCGGCAGCAGAGCCGCAAGATCCTCCCGTTTTATTTTCTTTAAGATCTCCTTCCAGCGGCCTATATGGTTTTCATGGACAATGCAGGGAACAAAACCCAACCGTATATAAGTTTTTATGGCAGGGATGCGAAAATCATCCGTGCGCAGCACCATTCGGGAAAACCCCTCTTTCCTGGCTTGTTTCATGGCTGCCAAGCTCACATAAAACCCCAGGCGATGCCCGGAATGCTCCGTCAATGCTCCGACCATATGCAATACCGCACAGTCTGGGGGATAATCCGAAGTTACCCATGAGGCAGCGGTAGCAACGGGTATATTCTTACCATCCGTTACAAAGAAAACCCTTTCCGGTCGATAGGCTTTATCCTCTGTCATCATGCGATATAAAAATGTTTCTTTAAAGGATTCCGTTATAATCCTTTCCCAGGCTTTGTCATCGCCCGGGCCCTCGCTCCGGATCCCATATGGTTCAGGGACAGTCAGCTCCGGAAGATGATCCAGATGAGAGTACAACATCATCAGCGGTGGTTTTTTTGTCTCAACAGGTCCGTTTGACATTTTGAATTCCCTCCATTTTATCCTGCCACTGCCTTGGATCCGGTACAGGGAGCCAAATCCCCTGCCGCTGTATCGACTCCTGACTGATCAGTCCTGGCAATGTCATATCCAAAGAATCGTAAATATCGATGGGTACTCGCTTTCCCTCATAAATCGAGTCAATAAAGTCCGTCATAACCATAACATCCGAACCTCCATGCCCAAAAGATCCCGCTTTGACGCTGATATCCCGCCACAGCTTTGGCATGTACTTTTCTTCAAACTTGTCGAGGGAATTCCATCTATCCTTTTCGCTTTCACCGGTTACCCAAATCCGGCTGACCTTCTGGTCGTCCGCCGTATACCTTTCTTCATAGGCCGCTCCCGTCCCCTGCAAGGCATAGTTTAGGCAATATGGACGCGGCGAAGAAAGATCTGTCCGTATTTTGATCAGGCGTCCTCCCGCCGTCCGGCACAGCATCACCGCGCTGTCATCTCCACCGATATCCCTTCCTGTAAGATCCTGATTATGTCTTCCGGTTCCCGTACAGCAAACATATTCCACTCTGTCCCCCGGCATCCAGCTTAGAATCGGACCCAGACTGTGGGTTCCATAGGTGATTCCCCGTGTTTCGAATTGATATTTACGCCTCCAGGGAGTTTTATACAGCAGATTACGGCAGTCATGAAGATATTCCCCTTCCGCATAGAAAACCTCCCCAAATACGCCTTCCCGTACCATTTCCCGTATGACCATGCAAGGCTTTCTGTAGTTACAGTTTTCCCCCATCATATACTGCGCACGGGATGACCGGCACGCTCTCAACAGTTTTTTGCATTCCTCCAGAGAAACAGCCGCGGTCACTTCACTGAATACATTAACATCCCTCTGCAGGGCCTCTATGGACTGGTTGACATGCAATGGCATGGGAGTCCCGATAATGACAATATCCAAATTCCCTTTGTCCAGCATCTCGATATAATCCGTATACCGGTCTACTCCGTCTATCCCGTCCAGCACCTTGTCCAACGCTTCCCGATTCAAATCGCAAGCTGCAGTCAGTACCACTTTGCCGCTTTCCCGAAAGGCGGCAAGGAAAGCGGACGGGCGGCCGGCCGCACCGACAATACCTGCTTTCAGTTCTTCCATAAATCCTCCATTCTGCCGCTATGATTGGCGGCACAGGCAAAAATGAGAATTGGTATAAAGCATTTCATTTCATATATTGAAATTTACCATAAACATACTGTGTTGCAAAATCATTTAAAGCTTTCTCGTAAAGCAGCGCATATCCACACAGGGAATGCCGTTTTCCAAAATGGTCTCCGGATAATTATCGGTAAAAAAGTTTGGTATCGTATGGCTGTACTTAAAGTTCAGTGACAGATAAAAGCCTTCTGTTTGAGAAGTAGTACCAACCAACATATAGATATACTTTTTCGAGGCAATACGCATAAGCTCTTTCATTACCCGGGTTCCGATCCCTTTTCCCTGCAACGGCTCTATGACTGCTATATTCTTAAGCTCACATCCTCCGTCTTCCAGGGGATACAGTACCGCCACGGCGGCCGTGACCGCTCCATGCTGGTAAATATACAGATCCCCATCGGTTAAATAGCGCTTTATCATTTTAATACAGGGATCCGCCAACAAGAGGATACTCATATAATCTTCTTTGCCGCATTCAATTTTCTGGAGTTCCATAAGCACTCTCCTTGCTCGAAAAGCCGGGCACATCGCTGTCGGAAGAACGGCTTTCCGGGATTGAATTTTATAAAAGAAAATATAGCTTTCTTTTATAAAATTGTTTGCCTTTTAATACATGTTTATTATATATTATTCTGACAAAAAAAACAATACATTAGTATTTAAAAAATATTATTATCCTTTTTAATGTTACTATTCACAGCCTTTAAAAAAATCGAGTAGGAGGCTGCCCATTAATTGAGCAGCCGACCTCTCACGCCACCGTGCGTACCGTTCGGTACACGGCGGTTCAATCGCATAAGTGCAATTTGTGAAGATGCTCATATTGAGCCGGGAAGTCATAATATCCCGCCAGTGTGAGCTTTTCATTTGTGATGGAACGCTGTAAGACTGCGCTCCCGGCGATTCGCCAGTAACCCAGTCGGGAGTTTCCCCACTGATATAGACTTTCACGTTCTCCATGACCTTGCGCACATTTCTGCCTTGATTACGGCGTGTCAGATCTTTCAACTTTCTTTTTGCCTTTGCCAGACTCTTTTCGTGCGCGCGGATAAATCCGCCCTCTGTTCCCGCAGGTAGTTCATACAAAGGGAAATAGATCTGCCCGTCTCCAGCAGTTTCTTCAAGAAAAACTCCATCGCATAATAAATCGCATTCCAGGGTACCAGCGGCGGACATCTCCTCATAAAGCAAAGAATTATATTTACTATCTATCTTTCCTAGCAGCAGATCCATGATATACTTGAAAAACAGTCGTACCAAGCGTTTCAGGCCTCTGAACATTACTCTGCACGACGACATGTCGCACTCACCCTTTTATGGCTCCAATCATGACACCTTTCACAAAGTATTTCTGAACAAAGGGATACATAATCATAACCGGCAGTGAAGAAACAACGATCAGCGAATACTTGAGCAAATCCGCCATCCCCTGCTTGGCTTGTTCCAACTCCGGATCAACAACCTGACTGGCATCGATGGTATTGGCGATCAGGATTTCACGAAGTATGATCTGCAGTGGAAAAAGCTTTCTGTTATTCAAGTACAGGAACGCGTTGAAATACGCATTCCAATGCCCAACCACATAAAATAATGTTATGGTTGCCAGTATCGCCTTGGATAGCGGCAAAACGATACTGAAAAAATACCTTGTGTCACTGCACCCGTCGATCTGGCTGGCATCCAATAAGTCGGAAGGAATTGTGCTTTGAATGAAAGTACGGGTAATAATCAGATTGTAAACAGAAATTGCTCCGGGTACGATCATCACCCAGGGAGTGTTGATCAAATGTAACTGCTGCATCAGAATATAACCCGGAATCATGCCGCCGCTGAATATCATGGTAAATGTGAAAAGCAGCATGAAAAAATTCCTGCCTTTCAAGTCCTTTCTCGACAGCGGATAAGCGCCGATCATTGTCATAATAATATTTAGCGCCGTACCGGCAAATGTATAAAAAAAGGTATTGAGATAGCCTCCAACAATATCCTTGTTCCTGAAAACAGCCTTATAACCTTCCAGGCCGAAATCCACCGGCCAGAGTACCACCCGGCCGGACGCCACTGAAGATGGCGAGGAAAAGGACGCCGATATAATATAAATAAGCGGATAAGCCACAATGATCAGTAAGAAAGTCATAATCCCATTCACTATGGCATAATAAGTCCGGTCTCCCTTTGATAGCCGGAATCCGGAACCTCCTTTTACTGCATTCATATCCTTGCCTCCTCACCAAAGCCGGTTATCGCTGACCCGTTTGCTGAAGGAATTGACCAGGCAGATCAAAGCAAAATTGATCACCGAGTTAAACAGGCCAATCGCCGTAGCATAGGAAAAATCCTGTCTGCTGGATGCAATGCCCACCTTGTAAACATAGGTGGAGATTACTTCACTGGCACGCTGATTCAGACCATTTTGCATTAAAAACACCTTTTCAAACTCAACATTCATAATTTGTCCGGAATGCAGAATCAGCATAATGGTCGCCGTGGGAAGAATACTTGGAAAATCAATGAATCGCACCCGCTGAAATCGGCTGGCTCCATCAATTTCCGCCGCTTCATGCAATTCACTGTCCACAGAAGCCAGTGCAGAAATGTATATAATGCTTCCCCATCCAAGACCCTGCCAGATGCCGGACCAGACATACAAATGACTGAAGGCTTTCGGCATGCCAATCAGATTGGGAAGATCCAGCCCGGCCAATGTCCGGTAGAATATACCAAAAATACCGACACGCGGATTGATCATCTGTAGTACCATTCCCACAAGGACTACTGTGGATATAAAATGCGGAATATAGGTAATCATTTGAATACTGCGCTTGAATTTATAGTTCCGCATGGAATTCAACAGCAATGAAAAAATAATCGGTAATGGAAATCCGGCGATCAGGCTGTATAAAGAAACCCGAATCGTATTTTTCAGGACCCGTCCAAACATATAGGATTTAAAAAATTTCCTAAATTGGTCAAATCCGACCCAGGGGCTTCCCCAAATTCCGAGTCTTGGGGAAAACTTTTTGAACGCCAACTGGATTCCGGCCATGGGAACATAGGCAAAGACAATAATGTAGACCAGCGGCAGCAAAAGAAACAAATAGAGCTGCCAACGGGACAGTACTTCTTTTCTCCAGGCAGACCTTTTTTGTCTGACAGGCTTTGAGGCTCGCAGTACAGTGGACATAGGAAGTCCCCTCCTCTTCTATTCTTTCATAGGTCCGGGAAGTCCGCAGACCCCCCGGATCTTTCAAGGACACAATGAAATTCGGATGCCTATTATTTCTTCCTGTAACGGTCATATGCCTTTTGCACTACTTTCAAATACTCCTCCAATCCGATGTTATCCAGTTCGCCCACATAGTTATCCCATTCCGAAAAAGGCATATCACCGACAATAAAGCGCTGGGTGCTCTCATTGATGTAGGTAGTAAGAGACGACAGGATTTCGGATACACGGTCATTTTCGTCCGTGGTAAAGGGTACTTTCAGGACGACCTCTTTCGGGGCCTTATCGATATAGGACGGCACTGCCTGGGCCGTCATGTATTGGGAATCATATTCATTGCCGTCCCATGTCATGCCACCGATGCCATACTGATAAGGACGGATGGCAGCCTGGGCGTCTGCCCATTCCGAATTCTGCGGCTGTCCCCAGTGGTTGTTGATCACCTTGATGGTCGCAGGTATGCCCATATTTTCATAAAGACCGGTTCCCTTATCCGCATCCGTAGCAAACTTCCAGTCCTTATCCATTTCTCCAAAACGGGAGGTGATGGACGATTCCGTATCACACATCAGATCCAGCAATCGGAACGCGACCTCGGGGTCTTTTGCATCTTTGGTAATGTAGCTCCTGTTTACAGGGCCCTGGTAGCGCTTGGTTGCCCAGCAAACACCGTTCGGTCCGGTAAGCGGAGGCAGAAAAGTCATATCTTCTTTTCTCTTGCTGTCCGTCTGATAGATGCTCATGCTACCAGTGGTTATGGATCCGACGATCTGCGCACCGGGGTTTTCAATGGCTTGCTGAAATTGTGATTTGTCCTGGGTGAAGGTCAGTGGGGATATCAATTCTTCTTTATACAATTTGTTGAGGTATTGAAGACCCTTTTTCCATTCATCCTTGTTGGCAGCGATATCTATTTTCCCGTTATCCGCCAATATGTAATTGTACGCAGTATTATAGTAAACAAACGCATTCATGAAAAAATCCTGAGGCTGGCTGTTCCAACCATTGATATGTCCCATATAAGGAATTTCATCCGCTTTATGGTTTCCATTGGGATCCTTTTCCTTAAAAGCTTTGAGCACCTGATAATAGTCCTCCGTGGTTTTCGGCATATCAAGATCCAGGGCTTTCAACCAGGTTTTATTGATCCAGGCCCGATGATCCCATTCATTTCCGTATTCCGGATTGTAAAGCGGTACTGTGTAAATATTCCCGTCTGCTGAAGTGATGTCTTTGAGTATCGTATCAAGTCCATGCTCTTGTACAGCCCGCTTGAAATAGAAAGAACTGTTTTCATAATAATCGTTCAGAGGGATAAAATTCCCCTGCGAACCATAAGAATAAACCTCCAAATCACTCAGGCCAATTGATATAATATCCGGCAAAGCAGAACTCCCCGAAATCATGACCGCCAGTTTCTGCCCAGCGTCCTTTGCAGGAAGCATTTCAAACTTGATATCAATACCGGATTTTTTCTCCAACAACTGAGTATAATGATTGGTATCATAATTCTCCACATTGGTATCTTGAGGCAGTCCAATCGTTAAGGTATAGGGTTTCTTAACAATAGGCTCCATGCCCAATTCATTTAAAATATCCCCTGAACTGGACTTTTTACCCGGCGAAGCGCTTTCCTTCGTCTGATTCTTGTTCTTCGGTTTGCCTGAGCCGGATGTTTTGCTGGTGTCTGTCGTGCCGCAGGCACTCAGAACGAGAAACATTGCGAGCAGGGCAGAGACCAAAGAAGCCATTCTCCTTTTACTCATACACTCAACCTCCAATTATTTTTTGCGAGTCCTTTCGGAAACACCGAAAAGCTCGTGCGTCTACCATATACAATAAGTATCATTTTTGGTCAGTATAATCAATTTGAATCATTTCGAAAGATTGGATTAGAGTATAATAAGGATGTGTAAATGATATCAATGCATTGAATGGAGTATAAATTTCATCTTTTATCTGAGCTCAAACTGATAGAACCGCAATTATTTCCGAAGAGACTCATCCATCTTTAAACGCTGACTTCTCCATACTCCCGGGGTTATTCCATACACTCGTTTAAATGCCTTATGAAACGTATTCAGCGAGTGAAATCCTACCTTTTCTGCAATCATGCTGATGGAAAGGCCGGAATGGATAAGCAGCTTCTCGGATTCTTCGAAGCGTATTCCTTCCAGATATTCGCCGAAGCTTTTCCCGGTATGTGCCTTTATGATTTGAAATACATATTTTTCCGATAAATTAAACTTTACTGCAACCTGAGCCGCGCACAGGTTGGCATCCGAATAATTCTGACTCAAATACCCGACAACGGAGTCTCTCAAACGTACTGCGTGATCTTTCTTCATGCTTTCTGCCCTTTTTGTAAGCCGAAGAGCGGACTGATGCAGTGCTTTCAGAGAAATCTCCGGGGTGTCCTGATCCCGAAAGTCACTGATATCGGCGAATGCCTCTTCCTCCTTGCCGAGCAAGCCGGCAGCATGGCAAAGAGTATTGCGAATAGAAAGCATAATTTGCCGATTTTCGAGGGCATCAGAAACAGGATAACGGATTAGACGCTGCCATATTATTACAAGCAGATGATTTACGCTATCTCTCTCTCCCATCAAAATCCGTTCGTTCAGCTTCAGTGCCATCGAAGTATCGTAAACATCGGCTGCTCTGTGTTTTCGGCTGCCTTGATAGTGGCTGATTCCTTCTTCAGGATCCTCCTCTCTCTGAATCAGGGCTTGCCTTGCCTGCCAGAAACACTTGGACACCTCCTCAAGATCATTGCAGGGATTGGATACTCCAATATGAATCATGTCTCCGGCAGACTGAAAGACCGTCTCCCGTAAAACGGCAAGCTGGAGATCCAGCCGTTTGGTGTCACTGGCTTCCTCTTCGGACAGATTCAAAATTGTGGCGCAGCTGTTTGTGGACAGATTACAGATCACAGGGCTTTGATCTATGCTTTTTCGAATGGCATCCTGAAGTACCAAATGAAAGTTCTCAGCGGAATCCATCGTTTTGGAACCGGAAGGATCCATGGTATTCAGATCTATTGAATTCAAATCCATTGAATTCAGATCCATATCCGCGCTGGACAAAATGAGCACAACAAAAAACGGATTTTGAATATTATAGAAGCGGATAAAGTTTTTCTTTTCCCGTTCGCTGCAAGCCTGGCCATTCAAGAGCTTCTGCGCCAGATACAGTTTGATGTCTTCCTGCACGGTAGCCAACTGCTGCTTATAAGACTGATTGGAACGGTCGATTTGAATCAATGAATTTCGGATATAATCGTATTCATTACTGCCCATGTTGCTGATGGGCTGAGTAAACGTGTGAATCGTATCAATGATTCCATTTATAAGATGACTCTTCCGATAGGCAAAAAACAGTGCCAGAGTAATTCCGAGAAAAAAAGCGATGAAAACATAAACAACAAGGATTCGTTTCATATTGGAGATTCTGGCCAGATACGCACTGTTCGGAATCCCTGCAACGATATGCAGCCCAAGATCAGATTTCATGAGATTCAGCAGGTTCGCGTCCTTCCCCATCCATTTGCCTTCGCTGATTCCCTCGGGTAAACTCAGCAGATTCCCGTCATAATGATACCGATAGATGATCTCATTCCTGTTGTTTGCGATATATAGAAAACCATGCTGCAAAATCTCCTCCGACGCCAGCGTCTGCAATATATGCCCCGTATCCAACTGAACCAGCATGGCGCTGTCATAATGTCCTGGATTGTCAACCGGCAGGGCAAGGATACATTGGATAATCTCCTTATCCTTATATGGCAGAAAAATGGATGACCGATACTTTAAAGACATGTTCTTTTCAAACAGGATCTGCGTTGGGTGTCCTGGAAGATCCAGGTTCCAGTTGTCATTGGGGATAAAATACTCTTTTAGATTGCTCGTATTCGTGATTATTTGGGATCGGGAAATGGCTATGTCGCTCCTTCGGAATATCATATAGCTATTAAAGATCAGATCAGAGGAAAACCCGGAGTCCCGCATCTTATTGTAAGCACGCACCAGACAATAAACCTGATCCGGTGGTATCTCACCATTTAATCTTGCAATCTTCTGAAAATCACTGTCTTTTCTCAATTGCACAGCCAGTTTATCCAGATAAAGAATTTCATTTTCAATGGTGAGATACCCTTTCTGCATATTGGCATAACTATCTTTGATAATGCCTTGTTTTGTATTGCTCCACGCAGCATGATACAATAACAGTAAGGGAATCGTAAAGACGACAGTGATCATAAGATAAGAGATCAGGAATTTCAGAAATATCTTAAAATGGGGATAATTCTCCTGTTTCTTTTTCAACCTCTTTCCCTCCCCTGCGCCCACCCCACGCAGTACTCCTTGGTACTATTATACCATGAATCAGGTTGAATTTCTGAGAATTCACCAGTGTTCTTTGTTAT
>ENA-UOOI01001604-UOOI01001604.1-fermentation-metagenome-genome-assembly--contig:-NODE-1604-length-22745-cov-53.119083_pt1 | contig 22745 bp, 13 predicted proteins | sample MGYA00245779_ERZ724027 | MGnify/ENA primary metagenome ERZ724027 (study PRJEB28704, sample SAMN03018318) | fermentation metagenome | biome: anthropogenic terrestrial biome; feature: soil...
AAGGAAAACTCGAGCTGACCTGGGTCGGCAAATACGATGAGGAGAAGCCGGTCGAGCCGCGCATCCTCCGGGAAGATCCGGAGAAATCCTACGGCGACCCGGACAGCGAGAATATGCTCATCCACGGCGACAACCTGATCGCGCTCCAGGCGCTGCAACAGGACTTCGCCGGGAAAATCAAATGCATATACATCGATCCGCCGTACAACACGGGAAGTGCATTCGAGTATTACGATGATGATGTGGAGCACAGCATATGGCTTTCTTTAATGAGAAAACGTCTTCTGCTATTACACAGCCTTTTATCGGATGACGGTTTTCTCTGTTGTCATATTGATGATTCCGAAAGCCATTATTTGAAAGTGGTTCTGGATGAAATTTTTGGAAGATCAAATTATCTTACGACAATGTATATTCGTGTTCGTTATCCAGATAAAACACTGAAATCGGACATGGATTTTCATAAGGAAATAGAACAGGTTCTCGTTTACAGAAGGACTCCTGAAGCAACACCTAATTTCGATTATGATGAAGTTGGATATGACAAATTCATATATGCGATAGAGGAAAAAGGGTCTGGAAGAGAAATAACTTTAGGCGGGAAAAGAGTTACAGTCTTCAGTAAGGAAGAATACAAAGTGATAAAAAAATCTGAAGGTGATGAATATGGACTAAAGGAAATATGGGCTACAGGGACAATTTTAGATGGTAATTCATCTGGAAGGTTTTTCAGAGATTATCTTAATGGTCGATATGAAGAGGATGGCTACGGAGTTCTTTATAAAGTTTATGGGATAGGTGACGACAGATATGATTACAGGTATTTCACCGGCCCAAAAAGACAAGGAGCTACAAAGGGTAAGTATTATCAGGGCGTGCCAATTGACAAATTAGAATCCGAAAAAATAGAAAGGAAAAAGCCTATAGGCAGCTTTTATGACCTTGCGGGTAGTTTCGGTAATTGCCGACATGAAGGAGGTGTTGAATTCCGAAGTGGGAAAAAACCAGAGGCTTTAATTGAGATGATAATACGATATTTCTCGAATAAAACCGATTGGGTGCTTGATTCATTTTTGGGAAGCGGCTCCACGACAGCGACAGCGCATAAAATGCAACGCAGATGGATAGGAATTGAGATGGGTGATCATGCCTACACACTTTGCAAGACACGCATGGACAATGTAATAAATGGAGATGAAACGGGCATTTCACAAAAAGTGGGATGGCAGGGCGGCGGCGGTTACCACTTTTACGAACTTGCGCCGAGCCTGCTTGTGAAGAACGATAAGCTGCCGGTCTACCAGATCAACCCGACATACACGTTCGAGATGCTGTGCGAGGCAATCTGCAAGATCGAGGGATTCAAGTACAGGCCGCAGGACGTCTTCCACGGACATTCCTCGGAGAAGCGGTTCATCCATGTGACCACGGAGTTCGTCAACGCGGAGTACATCCGCTCTCTGTCGCAGCACCTGGACGAGGGGCAGTCTCTCCTGATCTACGCTACGAAGATCCAGTCAGACATGATGCTGCCGGACAACATCGAAGTGAAGAAGATTCCGAAGGATCTCCTGGACAAGTGCAATTTTGAAAGCGAGGTGCGGTAAATGTCAGGAACGGTATCGAAAATCAAATACGCCATGAGCCTGAGAACGCCGCAGGAGGAAGCTCTCTCTTATCTCGACGCCATCAGCACCCACTGCGACTACAAACGCGACGACAAGGAAACCGTGGAGGCCGCCGCGTCCGAATACAGCGAGAACAACCGGAAGGTCAGGACGAAGTTCGACTTCCCGTCCTTCTGCTACGCCATGGCCACCGGCATCGGCAAGACGCGCCTGATGGGAGCCTGCATCTACTATCTGTACAAGACGAAGGGATACAAGCACTTCTTCATCCTTGCACCCGGAAACACCATCTACGACAAACTGCGCAAGGAGTCCAATCCCGCGCATCCGAAGTACATCTTCAAGGGACTCGAGGCCGAGATGGGCAGACCGCGAGTCTGGGACGGCGAGAACTACGACCAGTACCCGGTCAAGTACGAGCAGGGCTCCCTGTTTGTCGACCACACGTCGGAGATTCAGCTTTTCATATTCAACATCGGGAAGATATTTAACAGTAAGACCGACACGCAGTTCAACTTCCACAAGTTCAAGGAGACGCTCGGCGCATCCTTCGCGGACGTGCTGGCGCAGTTTGACGACCTTGTCATCTGCATGGACGAGGCGCATCACTACTATGCTCCCGCGTCCATGAAGGCCATCAACTATCTGCGGCCGATTCTCGGACTGGAATTCACGGCCACTCCGAAGTCTCCGTCAAACGTCATCTATTCGTATGACGTGGCGCGCGGAGCAGCCGAGGGGTATCTGAAGATTCCCGTCGTCATGGGACGCTCTAACATCGCCGGATACAGCCAGGACGACATCGAGGAGATGAAGATCCGTGACGGACTCACCCTGCACGAGCATCGGAAGACCGTCCTGCGGGAATACTGCGCCAACAATGAGCTCGACTATGTGAAACCAATCGTACTTATAGCCTGCAAGGACACGGAACACGCGAAGAAAATCCGCGCCCTGATAGACAGCGACGACTTCATGAACGGAAAATACAAGGGCAAGGTCATCGAGATCCATTCGAAGCAGACCGGCGAGGAATCCGAGGAGAACGTCCGCCTGCTTCTCTCCATCGAGAGCGCGGCGAACCCGATAGAAATCGTTCTTCATGTCTACAAGCTGAAGGAAGGATGGGACGTGAACAACCTGTTCACCATCATCCCGCTCAACGCCGCTAAGAGCGACATTCTCGCCATGCAGACCATCGGACGCGGACTGCGTCTCCCGTTCGGCGAACAGACCGGCAACGAGGATCTGGACACGCTTGATATCGTGGCGCACGACCATTACCGGGAGCTTGTTGATGAGATCAGGAACAGCGACATCTTCCGCTACCGTGACCTGGACAAGTCCGGTGTCGAGGACTCGGAGTCCGTGGACGTATCGAGTACCTTCGAGGAGGGACAGCTCTCGTTCGTCGACGAGGCAATCACGGCAGCCGGAATCAAGTCCTTCGACCAGGTGCGCAATCCACAGACGCAGCTTGAAATCTATCAGGCATATGTGAAGAACTTCATGGCTTCACAGCAGAAGAACAGGAAGTCCGATGATCCGAATCAGCTGAGTCTTTTTGACGTAGCGCCGGAAGTCATGCAGACCGGGGAAACCCAGGCTGCCTCAACAGCTCCGGATTCAGCCACAGCACCCGCCCCAGGAAACAAGGCAGGCAGCAGACGTCCGATGACGCAGGAAGAGTTCACGAAGACAGTCACCGAGTATTCGGCGAAAGCCATCTCCGTGCCGAAGATCCTCGTGCAGACCACCTCCGAGGTGAAGTTCAACCGGTTCGAAGTGAAGTGTACCATACAGGACTTTGAAATCGCCACGGCGAAAATCGAGCGGTTCGACGCGATCAACCAGCACCTTCTCACTGTCGTGGACGCGCAGGCTCTCGAGGTCGAGGATGCGCGGAATACGCTGGCGTGCATGCTGCTCGACTCCATCAGCGAGCTTTCCTACGATGACGCCGACTTCATCATCGACGTCGTGGAACAGTATCTTGCCCAGATACCCGGCGACGAGGAGGAAAAGAAGAAAATCGTCCGCCGCTACGCCGGACTTATCGTGAATGATATAAAAAAACAGATCTACGCACACATGGACAGAAAGACGCAGGACGTCCACATCGTCCAGAAGGACCTCATCGTATTCCGCAAATTCGTGAAGAACGTGAAGAAAGACGGTCAGGTGCGCTACGACAAGCCGTTCACGGACAAGAGCAACATCAAGAAGTATCTCTTCACGGGATACAAAAAGTCGTACTATCCGGCGAACGCCTTCGACAGTGACACGGAGCGGCAATTCTCCATCATCCTCGAGGAGGACCCGGACGTGATCCGCTGGATCAAGCCGCCGCTCAACCAGCTCGGCCTGTTCTGGAAGGCCGGACAGCAGTATAACCCTGACTTCCTCGTGGAGACAACGACCGGCAAATACATGGTCGAGGTCAAGGCACTCAACGAAGTGAACAATGAGGAAGTCGTCTCCAAGGCACGCGAGGGCATTCGCTGGTGTACCTTCGCCACAACGGCCGATCCCGACCACAAGTCCTGGGAGTACCGTCTGATTTCCGATGACAACATTCATCCCGGAAACACCTGCAAGTACACGCTCGGAACAGCGCATCCGATAAAGGAGGAGGACTAATGGCTGACAAATCCAAGTATGCCGAGGTGCGGCAGAAAATCATAGATGCAATCAGAACCGACCTGATCGGTCCCCTCGAAACCGAGGAAGTGCTGAGCGAGAATCCGCGTTACGCCTACCTTGTCGGCATGCTCGAACCACAGCGCGACGAGAACGCGACGGATGAGAACGAGCAGGAAATCGAAGCTGACATCGACTACGAAAAGAACGAGGACTTCACAGCCGGCGAAGATGACGACAACGAGCCGATATCCACCACTAAATTCCAGCTGCCGTCATCCATCGGCATCAGCTTCTACGTGGAAAACAGTCTCGACGGCATCTGCCTGGATGTGACATGGGGCGACTATGAGAAGTCATCTGAAAAGTACATCGACAAGGAAGAAAAGGAACGCAGTCGCCCAATCTACAGGAGAATCCCCGAGAGCGAAACCGTCCATGTGAAATTCAGCGACTTCGGACGCACAAAGGACTACCCGCTCGTAAAGGATTCGAACGTTCATGTCCATGTGTCAAGGATTCCGTTAAAGAACGGATACTCCCTCGTCACCGCCTATGTCGTGAACAAGCGCAGCAATCCGTCCAGTGACGTCGAGGGACTCATGTTCCAGGTCGGACTCAAAGCACACGCAGAGGACGATTCCGCCGTATTCATCGCCGAGCACATCTGCAGGAACGTTCTCTCCGCTGACGAGTTGTATTTCGAGCAGCGCCCGATCATGGGACGCGGCAGAGGCTGCGCTGCCGTATGGGGAAAGACTGAAAACGGACGCACGGATTATGTGGAAGCCACTTTCATCCCGGAATACGAATATCCCGGCGTCAGTGCCGCACTCAAAGGCTTCTCGCCCACATATTTCTCAACCTGGCAGATGGCAGCGAAGGGTAAGAAAGCGGAAACCATACAGAAGCTGAACACTCTCGCTGACTCGTACGAGAAGTGGATTAATGACACTCTGGCCGGCAGTTCCAGAATGAGCGATCCGAAGTTCGCAGAGAAGGTCGGAAACACCGTCATCGGTCACTGCAGGGATGCCCTTCGCAGAATCCGCGAAGGCATCAGCATCATCGAGACGGATGACATCTCCTTCGAGGCGTTCAGCTTCATGAACAGCGTAATCTACATGCAGAACAGCATCAAGAATTACGCAAAGAAGCATGGGCAGGGAATCGAATGCAACTTCAAGGACTTTGTTGATCCGAGGAACCCGAAGAATGAGTTCGCCTGGAGACCGTTCCAGATTGCGTTCATCCTGATGAATTTGAAGGGAATCGTGCATCCGGAAGACCCGGAACGGGAAATCGTCGACCTGCTCTACTTCCCGACCGGCGGCGGAAAGACGGAAGCCTACCTCGGACTCATGGCATTCACAATCGCCAACAGGCGACTCCGTGCCTCTGAATCTGATGAATACAATCGCGACGGAGGCGTGACCATTATCCTCCGCTACACGCTCCGCCTGCTGACAACACAACAGCGGGATCGCATCACGAAAATGGTAGTAGCCGCCGAGCTTGTAAGACAGAAGAATTATCCGAAGTACGGCACGGAGCCCATCAGCATCGGGTTCTGGGTCGGCGGAGGTGTGACTCCGAACAGATTTGATGACCTTGTAGAGAAGCCGGACAAGCCTTACGAGGCACGGAATCAGAGGAATCTGATTTACAGGCAGCTCCTCACCTGTCCGTTCTGCGGGAAACCACTCACAAAAGATGAGTTTGATATCGATACGGATAAAAAATCAGTGGAGATTCACTGCTCGGACGAACACTGCATGTTCTACAAATACAAGAATCCGGGAGAACGTGTTTCCATTCCGGTCTACCTTGTAGACGAGGAAATCTACGCGAAGTGCCCGACTATCATTCTGTCAACGGTCGATAAGTTCGCAAGGCTTCCGTGGGATGTGAACACGAACACCCTGTTCGGCCGGGTTGACCGTAAATGCAGCCGGGACGGCTATATTGCAATCGGAGCGAAACATCCGAAGCACAGAAAGACGGCTGCTTTGGAGGCAGCGACTATTACTCCGGTGAAAAAGTTCCTCCCACCGGAGCTGATCATTCAGGATGAGCTGCACCTGATCACGGGGCCGCTCGGAACCGTCTACGGTGCGTATGAAACCATCATCGAGGACATGTGTACGCACGACGGCATCAAGCCGAAGTATGTGGTCTCCACTGCGACGATCAAGAACGCAGACAACCAGGCAAAGAGCCTGTATGCCAGAAAGAATACGACACAGTTTCCGCCGAACGGATTTGAAATCGGTGACAGCTTCTTCATACGGGAGATTCCGGTTGAAAAGGAACCGTTCAGAAAGTATGTCGGCATCTGCGCTCCTGGTCAGTCTCTGAAGACCACGCTCCTGAGAACCTACGCCATCATCCTGCAGGACGTCTATAACCTGTCTCAGCAGGAGGAGTGGAAGGACGTCATAGATCCGTATTACAGCCTGATCGGATACTTCAACAGTATCCGTGAACTTGGCGGCGCGGTCAGGCTTCTCCAGGACGATATTCCGAAGCGCATGTATGTGATCAGGAAGAAGTACGAGAATCCAAAACAGCGTTATCTTAATGCAGGCAATAACGTGGAGATCACCTCAAGAATGCCATCCTGGCAGATACCGGAGAAGCTCAGTCAGCTCGAGGTACCATACACGTCCCGAGACTGTCTGGATACAGCTGTCGCCACTAACATGATTGCTGTCGGCATGGATGTGGACCGGCTCGGGCTCATGGTGGTTGACGGCCAGCCGAAGCAGAACTCCGAGTACATTCAGGCGACGAGCCGTATAGGACGTGCGCATCCCGGTCTGGTGGTGACGCTGTACAACGCATATCGGCCGCGAGATCTCTCGCATTACGAGAACTTCACGGGATACCATTCCCAGCTCTATCGCTTTGTGGAGGGAACGACAGCCACGCCGTTCTCCGCAAGAGCGCGCGACCGCGTGCTGCATGCCCTCGTGATCTCTGCGATAAGACTGTTGTATCCGGAAATGGCAAACAATGAGGATGCGGCGGCGATAGGTTCCCTGACGCCTGAGCAGATCAATGCTGTGAAGGTAATGATCCTTGACCGGATAAAGATCGTCAAACCATCGGCAAGAAAAGACGCCGACGACGAAATTGACCAGTTCATTGACTGGTGGAAACTCCAGGCGACGTCAGCCCAGGGCAGACCTCTCCGCTACTACGTCGTGGGCACTGAGAAATACAGCAGGCTCATGAACGGGTATGAGCAGCCTCATATTGAAAGTGAGAAGCCTACGCTGCGGTCGATGCGTGACGTTGAAAGCGCTGCAAACATGTACTACTACGACACGGAGGAATAATATGGCTGGATACGACAACAATAAACTTGGCGAGCTTCGTCCGAACCAGATCATCACGACCTTCGGGCCCGGCTCCATTGTGGATGCGGTCAAGGATTCCGTCACCATTCTCGACATTCCTTACTGGAAAGACAAAGGGATGAGGATCATAGACGGCAGACTTGCTTCCTACCTGAACGTGGATGCCTTCTACATGCCGAGAACATCCTTTGCACATGACATACCGGTGCAATCTTTCCCACGCTGGCATGTATGCTCAAACCTCAAATGCGGACGGCTTTTCGACGCAAGTGAATCATTCAACCTGGAGAAGTATCTCAAATACGGAGTGACCTGCCCGGACTGCGGAAGGAAGGCGTACCCGGCGCGTTTCATCACCATCTGCGAAAACGGACACATGTCTGACTTCCCGTGGAGATGGTGGGTTCATCACGGGGATACTGACTGCAAAGGCAGACTGAGGATGTACTCAACGGGAAACACGTCCACTCTGTCGGACATGTGGGTGGAATGCTCCTGCGGTGCCAGGAGAAGCATGAGCGGTGCAACGCAGGCACAGAATTTCGAAGGACTGTCATGCTGCGGCACGCACCCGTTCCGACCGAACAGCCGACCGGAGCATTGTGAAAAGCCGGTCATCCCCTCACAGCGCGGCGCCTCGAACGTGTACTTCGCCGTGACAAGAAGCGCCATATCCATTCCGCCGTGGATCAATCCGCTGTACAACCTGATAGACGAGCACCTTCGCGATATCGAGCAGGCGAAGAAGATGGCGGTCAGATTTGGAAAAACCGAAGAAGATGGTCTTCAACAGATTTATGAAGAATATTTTTCCAGGTATTCCCGTGAGGACTTCGATGAAGCCTATGAGCGGCGCATGAACAACATCAAGGAATTCACGGAAATCAAGCGGATGGAGTACGAAGCCATAACGCATCACGATGATCCGACCTACCAGTCCAACAAGAAGCATTTCAAGGCCGAAGAAGACGATTTGCCCGACTATTTCAAACGCTACTTCAAGCGGATCATCCGCATAACAAGGCTGCGTGAGGTCCGTGTGCTTCTGGGATTCACAAGGGTTGATTCGCCTGACCCGGATGCGGATGACCAGCCGAATGTCGTCTATCTGACAAAGGGCAAGGACGAACGATGGCTCCCCGCTGTGGAAGTCAACGGCGAGGGAATCTTCATTGAGTTCAACCGGCAGACGCTGGATGAATGGCTGAGCAACCCGCAGGTGAAGAGCATTTCGGAGAAGTATGTCGCTTCGTACCGTGAATACTGCGAATCAAAGGGGTGGACGATTAAGACAGACCGGGATGCGGTTTACGTTCTCATGCACACGTTCTCCCATCTCCTCATCAAACAGATGGCCATGTCATCGGGCTACTCCTCCTCGGCAATCAGAGAGAGGATCTACTTCGGAGACAAGATGGCCGGCATTCTGCTCTACACGGGAAGCTCGGACAAGGAAGGCTCTCTCGGCGGCCTTGTCGAGCTTGGAACAGTGGAACAGATGCAGACGTTGATGCGGGACGCCTTCCAGGAAGCACTCGTCTGCACGAACGATCCGGAATGCATGAGCACGCTCCCCGCCGGCAAGAACTCCAACGGGGCGGCATGCCATTCGTGCTGCATGATATCAGAAACCGCATGCGAAAACGGAAACCGCATGCTTGACCGCGGACTCGTGGTTCCTCTCGCCGGGCGTGAGGAAACCTCGTATTTCAGAGAGCTGGTGAACGATCTGTGTCAGGTGGAGATTTAAAAAGAGAAATACTGCTGAACACCATCAGGGCGGACGCCGCCAATGGAACTGACAACGCGGCTGACATTCTGCGCAGACAGTATCCGGAGTTATCAGCTGATGAAAGTGACGAAATCTCAGAAACGATAAGGGCGGCCATGAACACGGAGACTGCCGACAAGGTATCGCTTGTCGTGACAGCTCCGCCATCATTCAGGATTGACGCAAAGCCCACTATGACTGTTGTACGGTCCATGCTCGAAGGAGCCGGGAGGAACATCCTGATAACGGGATACTCTCTTTCCTCGTATTTCTCCGAGCTGACGGACACCATCATCGACAAGAGCCAGAGAGGCGTGTTCGTCAAGTTCTTCATCAACAACATCGAGAAGCAGCCGGATGTCGACAAACTTCTGCGCTACAAGGGACGCTTTCTCCAGATATACGACTACAGCAACGAGGAAGACAAGATGGCCGCTCTGCATGCCAAGGTCATCTCCGTAGACATGAAGCAGACGCTGATAACATCAGCGAATCTGTCATACCACGGTCAGCAGGGAAACATTGAACTCGGAGCATTGGTTGAGTCGGAGCACACGGCGAAACAGCTTGACGATGTCATGACGCAGCTTATTTTCAAGAAGATATTCAAACAGGTGTGACACATGGAGGTGATGCCGGTGTCTGACGTTTTGACAAGGGAACAGCGGCATCTCAACATGTCGCATATACGCGGAAAGGATACAAAACCGGAGGAGATCGTCAGGAAGTACCTGTTCTCAAAAGGATACAGGTATCGCAAGAACGACAGTCGATATCCCGGCAAGCCGGACATCGTTCTTCCGAAATACCGTACGATGATTTTCGTACACGGCTGTTTCTGGCACAGGCATCCCGGATGCAGATACGCGGCAACGCCATCCACGAACCGCGACTTCTGGCAGAAGAAGTTCGACCAGAATGTTGCGAGGGACAGGAAGGTACAGGAGCAGCTGAAGGCAGACGGCTGGCACGTGATAGTCGTCTGGGAATGCGAGATTTCCAGAAAAGCCGACCGCGAAGAACGGCTGCAAAGACTTGAGCGCCAGATCAGAGAGATTCAAGGAGAAAAATGAGTAATTATGTTAAAAAGATTGTGTCGGACTACTGCGTACTCGACACGGAGACTACCGGCCTTTCCGCCTACTATGACGAAGTGATTGAGATTGGAATCCTGAGAGTGCGCAACGGCGAGATAACTGACCGCTACGAACAGCTCATCAAACCCGAAAATGAGATAGATGGATTCATTACCAGCCTGACGGGAATCACCAATGAAATGGTGGCTGACAAGCCAGCCATTGAAGATGTCAAGAGCGATGTCCTTGCATTTCTTGGAAGTGACATCATAGTCGGTCATAACACCTCGTTCGATGTCCGATTCCTCGCCGCGGGGTTCCATGAGGACATCGCAAACGAGTACATGGATACAATGCAGTTCGCCCGGAAGCTTTATCCCGATTTGCCCCATCACCGCCTCTCCGATTTGTCAGAGTATCTGCACCTTACGAATAACGAACATCGTGCGCTTGCTGACTGCGTTACCACGGAGGAACTGTATGAGGCGATGAAAACCGAAATGGTTCGTAAAGGGCTGGGCATCAAGGATCTGTGGCAGGTAAATGCAAGCGGACACAAGGGAATCGATATAGGAGCAATAACCGCGACAACCGATGACATTGATGAAGACGGTTTCTTCTATGGACGGCATGTAGTATTCACCGGAAAACTTGAGCGCATGGCGCGCAAGGATGCGATGCAGACCGTTGTCAACCTTGGAGGAATTCTTGACAATAGTGTCAATAAGAACACGAACTATCTCATCCTCGGAAACAACGACTACAACGCCGTGCTTCACGGAGAGAAATCCTCCAAACACAAGGAGGCCGAGAAACTGAAACTTGAGGGGCAGGATATAGACATCATAGACGAATTCACATTCTATGACATCATCAATGATGATCAGTGAAGTCTGACTGAACCGTTCAATGATAACCTTGTACATTTCAAGGATAGACAGAACATTTTAATTTCACACTGAACCTTTCAAGGATTGCATAAGGGGTTTCTCGAAGGAGGTGACAAAGCCCGTGATGGCAGCAGGAAAACAGATGAATCAGACCGTTTTTCGCGACCGGACAATTCTCGCCAGAAACGGCAGCAGACGAAGAAACCGCACAGTTACGGGCTTTTCACGCCCTTCATGCACATCACGTCCTTGTATCAAAGATTACGTCTTGTTAGACCCCTGCATGGGCAGCGGCCATATTTTGGTGTACGCTTTTGACGTGCTGATGCAGATCTATGAGAGTGAGGGCTACAATCCTCGCGATGCGGCGAAATTGATACTGGAAAAGAATCTCTATGGGCTGGACATCGACCGCCGAGCTTATCAGCTTGCCTATTTCTCGCTGATGATGAAAGCGCGGCAGTACAACCGCCGCATTTTCGACGCTGGCGTAAAGCCGCAGGTCTACCACCCGGCGGGCTTCCCCGATGGCGAGGAATACGGTTCGCTGGTGAAGGTGGATACGCTTGAAGATAAACCGCAGGAAAAAGGTATCGGAGAACAAATTGAATTCGATGATAACTATGAGCGTGACTTGCGTGTATGGAACTTCAAACGGTTATTAGCTCAGAAGTACGACGTGGTTGTGACTAATCCGCCGTATATAGGTGCAAAGACTGGAATGAGCGACACTATGAGGTCGTTTTTACAACTTCACTATCCAGAACACAAAGGAGACACTTTCGCAGCGTTTGTCAAACGAGTTGCAGATATGTCAAATTCGACAGCCTACTTCTCGCTAATTATTCCAGAAAGTTGGCTTTCCCTATCCAGCTTTGAATCATTAAGGTCTGGTTTGATTCAGACAAACAGGATAACAAATCTGCTCCATCTTGGGGCAGGTGCTTTCGATTCTGGGTTTGGTACTGCGGCATTTGTAGCAGGTAAAATGTATGTTAAGACATACTTAGGTGCTTATGTACAACTGACTCAGTTTGCTGAAAGCAACGACAAAAAAAACGAGCTTTTGACTAATCCCCAAAAGAATACCTTCCATGCGCATCAAGAAGATTTCACACAGATTGACGGGACACCAATATCATACTGGGTAAGTCAGAAGATTTATTCTGGGTTTAATACCTTTCCCACACTTGATTCTATTGCGGATGCACGGCAAGGACTGACGACCTGTGACAACAACAGATTTTTGCGACTTTGGCATGAAGTGGTTATAGACGATGTATGTACTCACTATAACCTCAATACGGATGTCAGCGAAAACCACAAAACTTGGTATCCCTTCTGTAAAGGCGGCGAGCCACGCAAGTGGTATGGTAATAATGAGTTTGTTGTGAATTGGAGAGATGACGGAAGAGAACTAAAAGCATTCATAGCAAAAAAATATGTTAATTACACACGCCACGCAAAGAGTATTGCTTTCTATTTTCGGCACGGACTAACTTGGTCGGCCATTGCCAAGGACTTTGCCGTTCGTGTTTATCCTGATGGCTTTATATTTGCAGATAAGGGTCAAGCCGTTTTCACAAAAGACAAAGACTATTACTACTTATGTGGATTGCTTAATTCAAAGTATACAGCAAAAGTTCTTTCTGTTTTATCACCCACTCTTGATTTTAATTGTGGCTACATCAAGAGAATCCCCGTTGCCAAGATAAAGGATACAACACTAATAGAGCATCTTGTAAAAAGTTGTATCGAACTATGTGTGTTAGACTGGGACAGCTTTGAAACCTCGTGGGACTTCAAGCGGCATCCGCTCATTCAATTCAGAGTACCCGCAGCAGCTTGGGGAGATGAAAAGCCGAAGTTTACCATCCAAGCAGCATATATCGGAGTCAAAGCATTTTTCTCCGCAAATTTTGAAACCCTCAAGCGCAACGAAGAGGAACTCAACCGTATCTTCATTGACATCTACGGCTTGCAGGACGAACTCACGCCGGAAGAAGACGACAAAGACGTGACCGTGCATTATATTGCGGACACGAAAGAGGACGCACCGGAGGGAATGCGAAACAGCCCCTATCTATTGACAAAGCAGGATGTGATCAAAAGCTTGATTCCCTATGCCGTGGGCTGTATGTTCGGGCGATATAGTCTTGACAAAGAAGGCCTCATTTTTGCCGGGGGCAATTTTGACGAGGTTTACTGGAAATTCCTTGGTCAAGCTCCATGCGATAAAGACGGGAGTTTACCTTATGGTTCCGGGTATGCAGGCATAAGCTTAGCAAAATATCATTATCCTTATTTTAGAGATGGCGATGACATATCTACAGCAACAAAACTTACCTATTCACCGGATGTTGATAATTGTATTCCAATTTGTGACGACGATTATTTTGAGGACGATATTTTAGGGCGTTTCGTAAAATTCATTGAAGTGGTCTACGGTAAAGAAGCACTGGAAGAAAACCTAAAGTTTATCGCCGATGCGCTCGGCGGCAAAGGCTCACCGCGCGAGGTCATCCGGAATTATTTCCTCAATGACTTCTACGCCGACCACTGCAAGATTTATCAGAAGCGCCCGATCTACTGGCTCTTCGATTCCGGCAAAAAAAACGGCTTCAAAGCGCTCATTTATATGCACCGCTATCAGCCGGATACCCTCGCCCGGATGCGCACCGACTATGTGCATGAGCAGCAGGCCCGTTACCGTACCGCCATCGCCGATGTCGAGCAGCGCATGAACGGCGCCTCCGGAAGCGAACGAGTCAAGCTGAATAAACAGCTTGCCAAGCTGCAAGGGCAGGCAACGGAAATCCGGGAGTACGAGGAAAAGATCCACCACTTGGCCGACCAGATGATTTCCATCGATCTGGACGACGGCGTGAAACACAATTACGCAATTTTCAAGGACGTTCTGGCTCCCATCAAATAAGGAGGCGGCTGTATGGTCAGCATGGATTTGGATACCGTTATACAAGACCTGAACCGGCGGTTTGCCGCCCCTTTGCCGGAGTTCTATAGCCGCCGCATCATCTTCTGGCGTGATGAGGATCGGGAATTTGAGGACAAGCTGGATGATATTCGGCTGGGCAACGCAAAACTGCTTATTCTCACCGGCAACAACAACTTCGAGGCAAAGAAGCTTCTCACCGTTGACGACAGAAGCAGCAATTACCTTGTTTACAGCCCCTTTTCTTATGCCAGACCGGATGACAACTGGCTCATCAACATCGAGCTATATAGCGAGGAGTTCCGCGCTGACCTTACTTCCATCTGGATGAACGAAATGGGCCTGCCTGCTTTACCCGTTCTAAGGAAGCAGGTCAAAGCCTACCGGAAATTTTTTAACTCCAAGGAACGCCGCGCTAAAATTGCGGTGCTGAACAAAAACATCACTACGGCGGCTCAACTTCATCTCGCAGTGATGGCGGCGCTCTGCGGCCTCAAAGACGCCCATCCAAACAGTATCATCCGCGCAGTCATTCGCGCCGGGCTGGATATAGAAACCAACAGTGTCTATCAAAGTTTTATAAACTACGGCGCCCAAGATCCGTTCTGGGTGCTGGTGGCACAGGCCACCGGTTACCGCGAGGGCGACAAATCCAACCTCGGCAGATTGGCGATCCATATGCTACTCACCGCCGCGACCAGAACGATGAGGATGGAGAACCTGTCCGGGCTGGACAGTCTGATCTCTTTACCGCATCAGGCGTATTGCTATGATTTTATTTCCGACTGGCTGCACAGCGACGACAACGGCCAACTGTACGAGATCGCCCGATATGCGGAAAACGAGGCGCGGCTGTACCAGCGATTCGGCAAACTCTCTGTGGAGGAACTTGCAGATACCGAGTGCTTCCCGTGCATCAACGAATGCATCCTCACTCAGATGATGACCGAGATCGGCGACCATATCATCGATGTGAACGCTATTACGGACACGGTCGAGAAGCGCCGGGCGATGGTATGGTATGACACGGTTTCCTGCTATTACGACGGCATCCTTCAGGTCGCCAATATGCAGGCTTTCTTCCATGACCACTCCGCCGGTTTCCACACGGTGGAACCTCAGAAGATATGGACTGAATATACGTCCGACTATTATCAGATGGATACGGATTACCGCCTTTTCCATCAATGCTTCTCACGTTCTCTCAAAGTCTCCAACCCGGTTCTGGACGACCTGTTCAAGCATGTTGTGGAAAAGGTTGAGGGGTTGTATACCACATGGTTCCTTGGGCAGCTTGGCAGCAACTGGTCGGATGCCTGCGCCGATGAGCTGGCAAAATACGGCCGCATTTTAGAAGTACCGCAGCAGACCGATTTTTACACAAACAAGGTAAAGAATGCCGGCACCCGTGTGTTCGTGATCATCTCGGACGCCATGCGCTATGAAGTGGCGGCGTCTCTGGCGGAGCAGCTTCGCCGTGAAACCCAGAGCAAAGTGGAACTTTCAAGCTGCGAGGCCATCTTCCCGACCATCACAAAATTCGGTATGGCGGCGCTTCTGCCACACCGGAATCTGACGGTGGATTATAAAAACGAGCGTCTTTCCGTTCTGGCCGACGGAAAGTCGACCGAGAGCATTAACCGCGATAAGTTGCTGAAATCAGCCCATCCATCGAGTATTGCCCTGCAGTATAAGAACATCATCGGCATGAAGCGCGCGGAGCGCAGCGAACTTGTCAAGGGAATGGATATCGTCTACATCTATCACGACAAGATTGACGAAGCGGCCCACACTTCCGACAGCATGGTGTTCCCGGCCTGCGATGATGCCATCGGGGAAATCAAAAACATGGTGCGTATCATCGTCAACGAGTTCGGTGGCACCCGCATCCTGATCACTGCCGACCACGGTTTTCTGTATACTTATAGTCCGCTGGCCGAGGATGGAAAAGTCGATAAGACCAGTTTCAACCAGCATGACGTTGAGTATGGCCGGCGCTACGCGATTATGCAAAAGGGCACGAAACCAGACTATCTGCTGCCGGTGAAGTTCCTTGACGGCAATACGGGTTTTGAAGCTTTTGCCCCAAGAGAGAGCGTCCGCATTAAGATGAATGGAGGCGGGTTGAACTTTGTCCACGGCGGAATTAGCCTTCAGGAGATGGTCGTGCCGGTAATTGATTATCATTTTCTGCGTAACGACAACAAAGCCTACCAGCGCAATCGGGAAAAGTACGATACGAGACCCGTTACCGTGAGCCTACTGTCCGCCAGCCGGAAGATCAGCAATATGATTTTCTCGCTGAATTTCTATCAGAAGGAAGCGGTCAGAGATAACAGGGTAGCGACCACCTATTCGCTTTACTTTACGGATGCCAACGGAAAGCCGGTCAGCGACACGACAAAAATTATTGCAGATAAAACCAGCGATAGTACACAAGAGCGAACCTTCCGCTGCAGCTTCAACCTCAAGCCGCTGAAATACAATAATCGGGACAGCTATTATCTGGTCATCGCCGACAAAACCGGCCTGCAGATGCCGCAGCGCGAAGAATTCCAGATTGATATCGCCTTTGCGGTGGACGATTACAACTTTTTTGAATGAGTGCCGCACGGGGAGGAACAGCAATGGAGCAGATACCTGAAGGGACAAGCTTCCGTGAAATCATCAAGGACAAGCTGCGCCAGAATTTCGACGGTAAAATTGTCCGCAAAGATCTGACCAAGAAAATCAAGGAAGGGGCCAATGTGCCCACCTATGTCCTTGAGTTCCTTTTGGGGCAGTATTGCAGCTCGGACGATGAGGAAGTGATCGAGGCTGGCATCCAGAAAGTAAAGCGGATTTTAGCCGATAATTTTGTGCGCCCGGATGAATCCCAGAAAATACTATCGATGCTTCGGCAACGTGGCAGCCACACCGTCATCGATAGGATCACTGTCAGCCTGAATATCAAAAAGGACAGCTATGAGGCCGAGTTTTCCAATCTGGGCCTGAAAGCCATCCCGATTTCCGAGGAGTATCCAACGAAATACGACCGCTTGCTCTGCGGCGGCATCTGGTGCATTGTCCAGCTGGATTATGAGCACGTAGAGGAAGACAAGAAAAACGGCACTCCGATCCGTATCAGGAAACTAACCCCCATTCAAATGCCGCATGTGGATATCGATGAGCTGAAACGCGGCAGGAAAGCATTCTCCAAAGAAGAATGGATGGACGTTATGCTGCGTTCCATCGGGATGGAGCCGGATACGCTTTCCTATCGTGAAAAATGGCTGCTGCTTGCCCGAATGCTGCCGTTGGTGGAAAACAACTTCAATCTGTGCGAGCTTGGACCGAGAAGTACAGGCAAATCACATCTGTATAAGGAAATTTCACCGAATAGCATCCTCATATCCGGCGGGCAGACAACCGTTGCAAATCTGTTTTATAACATGGGCCGTAAGACGGTCGGTCTGGTGGGCCTGTGGGACTGCGTTGCTTTCGACGAGGTCGCCGGTATCCATTTTAAGGATAATGACGGAGTCCAGATCATGAAAGATTACATGGCATCCGGTTCCTTTGCGCGAGGCAAAGAGGAAAAAGCCGCTTCTGCCTCTATGGTCTTTATTGGAAACATCAACCAGAGCGTGGACGTGCTTCTGAAGACATCCAGCCTGTTTGACCCGTTCCCACCAGAGATGGGAACCGATACCGCGTTTCTTGACCGTATCCACTGCTATATACCCGGATGGGAAATTCCGAAATTACGGCCGGAACACTTCACGGATGATTATGGATTTATTACCGATTATCTGGCAGAATTTATCAGAGAGCTTCGCAAAGAGCAGTACGGCGACGCGCTGGATAAATACTTTCATCTTGGAAAAAATCTCAATCAGCGTGATACCATCGCCGTGAGGAAAATGGTAGACGGATTCCTGAAACTGATTTATCCAGACGGGGAGTTCACAAAAGAAGAACTGGAAGAAATCCTGAAGCTGTCCCTGGAGATGCGCCGCCGCGTAAAAGAGCAACTCAAAAAGCTGGGCGGCATGGAGTTCTATGACGTGAATTTCTCCTATATCGATAACGAAACCTTCGAGGAACATTATGTCTCTGTGCCGGAACAAGGCGGAGGCAAGCTGATTCCGGAGGGCATGTGCAATCCAGGCCAGGTTTATACCGTTTCACAAGGCAAGTCTGGTATGATTGGCGTCTTTCGTCTGGAGTCTCAAATGCTGCCAGGCAATGGGAAATTTGAACGCACGGGCATAGGCTCTGACCGCGATGCACGGGAAGCCACCAACACAGCCTTCAGTTTTCTGAAAGCAAACGGAAACCGGATCAGCGGCACCATCAGTACGACGACTAAGGATTACATCATAAACTACCAGGATCTTCAGGGCATCGGTATGACCGGAAAACTGGCCCTGCCGACGTTAATTGCTCTGTGCTCCATTGCTTTGGGAAAACCGACGCAAAGTTCGCTGGTTGTACTCGGGGAAATCAGCATCGGCGGTACTCTGATCAAAGCGGATGAGCTTGCCAATGCGCTGCAGGTCTGTCTCGACAGCGGGGCGAAGCGGGTGTTGATTCCCAGCACATCCTTCGTTGATTTTGCAACGGTTCCACCGGATTTGTTGAGCGCATTCCAGCTGATTCCGTATCAGAGTGCGGAGGACGCTGTGTTCAAGGCACTGGGTGTGGAATGATTCGGTGAGGAGAAAATAGAATGACTGAAGATTTATTAGCCATACTTGATGAAAGTAGGGGGCGGTAGATATGGGAAATAGCGATGAAAAACGGGTATGGGGTATCCACACGATGGACGATTCCCTATTTTTGCATGAAGATGTTATCGCTATCGGTTGGAAAGACATGGGCGATTTGAAACAAATCGGAAGCACCCGGGACGCATTTAAAAAGCATTATGAGGAAGTATATCCTGATGCGAAAAAAGGTGCTATCGCGAATGGCGCTGGGATGCTTTATCGATTTGTCTATGAAGTTCAAGTTGGAGACTATATCGTATTTCCTTCCAAGATTGACCGCCAAATTAACATTGGTACCGTAAAAGACGATTATACATTTAATCCGAATGCATCCGAATATGTTCAACAGCGAAAAGTAAAATGGTTGAGGCACTTCCCAAGGACAGCATTTTCACAAGGAGCACTTTATGAAGTCGGCTCAGCAATGTCTTTTTTCATGGTAAAAAATTATGCTGACGAGTATTTAAGCGCACTGGATAAGAATTTTAGACAGACAGCACTTTCCACAGAAGGCACTGAAGATGAGAGTATTGCAGCCACAGCAGATGAAATCGTCGAGACTACAAAAGACTTTATATTGAAAGAGCTTAGCAAGCACCTCAAAGGATATGAGCTTGAGGAATTCGTAGCAGATTTGCTACGGGCAATGGGATACAGGACATCCATATCAAATCACGGCGGCGACAGTGGAATTGATATTACTGCATACAAAGATGAGCTGCCGCCTCGCATTTTGGTTCAAGTCAAGAGTCAGGATGGCGATATAAAAGAAACGACTATTCAGTCTCTGAAAGGCGCTATGCGTGAGGGTGACTACGGACTATTCGTTACACTTTCAAATTATACCAAGAACGCGCAGAAGTATCTGAGCAGCGTTCCGATTATACGTGGCATCAATGGCACGGAACTCGTGGATTTGATATTGAAATATTATGCTCAACTTAGTGATAAGTACAAGAAAATGATTCCACTGAAGATGGTATATATTCCAGTACCGAGTGAAGATGACAAATAATTTCCCTTGCACAGAAAAATTGCCAAACACAGACCAGACATTAATCAGATTGGCTCGTTCCATTTTATGCCGGAAATGACATTAATCTCGTTCACTCGACCTCTGGCCATGGACTTATTTCCGTGTATACACAAAAGGAAAAATACAGCGATAACTTATTTCCTTTGCCTATAATTTGGTAAAATACATATAAGACATTAAACTCATGACCTCGTTGCACGTTGAGTGCGTGGTATGGATGTCAAGGGTGAAAGAGTGAGTGTGCGAAAAGCCCAGCAATACTGGGACTTTCGGGACTTGCGGGCAAAAATCCGGTGCGCCGAAAAGGGCGGAATATCGCTTCATGGGAACAAGTCCAAAGGCGTGATTTTGAGTGTGACAGAGCGACTTAGATGTCACCGCTTTGTGAGTGTACAGAATTGATGTTTCTGCATTTTGGGGCTTGGCGAGTGTACAGGATTGATGTTTCTGAGTTTGGTGGGATTGCGCGAGCGCAATAGGCACTTTTCTAAAACCTCAAAATAGTATCATTGTATTAGATGCAGGGTACCAAAGGAAGGAGTAAAAGAGAATATGGATATTGCCGAGCAATTTAATAAGATATCAAAAAAATACGATTCTGGCAGACGAAAGTTTATTCCGTGTTTTGAAGAATTTTATGAGAAAACGACGGATTTTGTAGCACATACTATCAAAAGCCCGTCGAGGATTCTTGATTTGGGGGCGGGAACTGGATTACTCACCGGGTTCTGGTACCAGCATTTCTCCAGTGCAGAATATGTACTGACTGATATCGCCGAGGAGATGCTTAAGGTCGCTAAACTCAGATTTGAAAACATGAGTAATGTAACATTTGAAATATCAGATTATAGATTGGAGTTGCCCAAGCATACTTTTGATGTCATCATGTCCGCACTTTCCATCCATCACCTGGAGCATGATGAAAAAGCAGCTTTATTCTCAAGTATATTTGACAAGCTCCCGACAGGAGGCGTTTTTATAAACTACGATCAATTTTGCGGGAGCACGCCTGCAATGAGCAGCACTTATGATTCTTATTGGATCAATTTCCTCGAAACAAACGGTTTGTCTGCTGAGGAGATTAAAAAATGGAAGGCGCGCAGATTACTTGACCGAGAGTGCTCTGTGCCGTTAGAAAGAGAAATGCTTAAAATAGCAGGATTCCAAACGATAGAATGTATTTTTTCTATGCAGAAATTCGCGGTGATCATGGCGATAAAGTAGATGTAGCCTTTCCCTTATGAACAGGATTGATACCGGACTTTCTCGACAGGATAGATATTTGGGGGATTTTGGCGGGGTTGTGTGAACAGGTTGGATGTAGTTGCGGTATGGGCCGCTTTTTTAGCAATGGAAAAGGAGTTGGCGGGGGACCATGTTAATCAGAGAATATAAGCCTGACGATTGCCCTTTGTTGGCGCAGTTATTTTACAATACCGTTCATACAGTCAATGGGAAGGACTATACAAAAAAGCAGCTTGACGCCTGGGCTACAGGCAATGTCAATTTAGACGAATGGAATCGCTCCTTCTTAGCGCATACCACTTTGGTGGCTGTGTGGGACGGTGTGATTGCGGGCTTTGCCGATATGGATAAAAGCGGCTATCTGGACAGGCTCTATGTTCATAAGGATTATCAGGGTATCGGCGTTGCAACAGCGCTGGTAAAGGAATTGGAGCGCCGCGCCATAGATGAAAATGTTGTTTATTTTGAAACGTACGCGTCCATTACGGCCAGGCCCTTTTTTGAAAAGCTTGGATACACCGTGCAGGCTGAAAATATCGCAGTCAGAGGAGGCGTTTCCCTGACAAATTTCAGAATGGCAAAGACGGCCTTGGGGAATTAATACCGTCTGAAACGGAGAAGAGACCACTCTATGAAAAATTTAAAATCAAAAAAACAAAACACGCTTACACTCGTGTTGTTCGCCATTTATTTACTGGCTTTAACATGGTTGATTCTCTTCAAATTGCAGTTTTCCATCCCGGCTATGCGTGGGGAGCGAGTCATTAACCTGATTCCGTTTCTGGGGTCTTTCGGTGATAGCGGCATGATTCGGTTCAGCGAAATCAGAAATAACATTCTCGTTTTCATCCCTTTTGGAATCTATCTTTGTATGTTGAAAACCCCGGGGTATTTTGTGAAAAATCTTCTCTCGATTGCCGGATTGGCTTTTGCCTTTGAAATCATACAATTTATTTTCGCGATCGGCAGAGCCGACATCACCGATGTGCTCAGCAACACGCTTGGAGGGATTATCGGGATTGGCATTTACACCTTGCTCGCCAAGGCCCTGAAAGGCAAGACAAATAAGGTGATCAATGGTCTTGCCGCGGTATTCACCATTTTGGCATTATTACTTGTCGCTTTGCTGTTGGCAAATCACCGATGGGTGATAATCAGATAGGGATCACCGGCATCGTGAGGTGTAGAAGAAAGCAGAAAACAGGAGGAAATAGCACTTTATGAAGAACGAACGCGTTTACCAGATAACATTTTCCAGTGTGTATCCGCTCTACATCCAAAAGGCGGAGCGCAAAGGGCGCACGAAGGCGGAAGTCGATACCGTCATCCAATGGCTGACCGGGTATGACGATGCGGGCCTTGCGGCGCAGATCGACAAGGGTGCCGATCTGGA
>ENA-UOOI01001605-UOOI01001605.1-fermentation-metagenome-genome-assembly--contig:-NODE-1605-length-22743-cov-3.698431_pt1 | contig 22743 bp, 19 predicted proteins | sample MGYA00245779_ERZ724027 | MGnify/ENA primary metagenome ERZ724027 (study PRJEB28704, sample SAMN03018318) | fermentation metagenome | biome: anthropogenic terrestrial biome; feature: soil; material...
CTGAACCCTGGCCGAAGCCTCATCGATCAAATCAATCGCTTTATCCGGCAGGAAACGGTCATTAATGTAGCGTTCACTCATTTTTACCGCTGCCTCTAACGCATCATCCGTAATTTCGACCCCATGATGTTTCTCGTAATATGGCCTGAGCCCCTTTAATATGTCAAGTGCCTGTTCTGTCGTAGGTTCATCCACCATGACAGGCTGAAAGCGTCTCTCAAGCGCAGCATCTTTCTCAATATATTTTCTGTATTCCTGAATAGTCGTTGCCCCGATCAGCTGTATCTCTCCTCGTGACAGAGAAGGTTTCAAGATGTTAGAGGCATCTAGAGCTCCCTCAGCTCCCCCGGCTCCTATAATCGTATGAAGCTCATCGATAAAAAGGAGAATATTGCTGTTGTCCATGACTTCTTTCACTACTTTTTTTATTCGTTCTTCAAATTCTCCCCGATACTTGCTGCCCGCGACGATTCCTGACAGATCAAGCACAACTACTCTCTTTTGTTTCATGGCATCTGGCACAAGACCCCATACAACCCTCTGGGCCAGTCCTTCTGCTATTGCCGTCTTTCCCACTCCGGGCTCACCAATCAGACATGGGTTATTCTTCGTACGCCTGCAAAGGATCTGAATTACACGGTCAATTTCCTGTTCTCTTCCCACAACAGGATCCAATTTTCCCTGCTTTGCCATCTCATTCAGATCTCTGCTATACTGATCCAGCGTAGGTGTTGACGAAGCCATGTTTTCATCCGTCGATTCTCTTCGAAAATCATCTCGAGATATGTTATCCTCTTCCCCCATTGCCGTCATAAGCGTCAGATACACCTTCTGTATATTCACACCCATGGTATACAAAAGTCGTGTAGCTACACAATCCGTATCCTTTAGCAGGGCGATTAAGATATGTTCTGTTCCTATGCCATCACTATGAAAACGTTCTGCCTCTGTTCCAGCATGTTCAAGTATTTGTTTTACTCTTGGAGTATAACCCGGCTGTTCTTCAATGGCAGTCTCTCCAATAGGTGTAATCAGTCTGTCAATCAAAGTCAGGAGGCGTTGTTCTTCCACATTGAACTCCTTTAAAACTATGCCTGCCGTACCCTGGGAAGTACTCAAAAGTCCTAAAAGAAGATGCTCTGTGCCTATATAGTTGTGATTGCACGCTTTGGCTTTTTTCACCGCCAGATTAAGAGCTTTCTTCGCCTGTTTCGTATATATATCCTTCATTCAATCCCGCCTTTCATCGGCTTATTATCTATTTTTATTGTATATAATCTGGAGCCCTTTCAGCAGCAGATTATTATCTACAATGATTTTTTTCCGGCACAGGGGAACAATATAGGCTGCAAGGCCGCCGGTTGCAACAACTGTGCAAGGTTCCTTTAACTCGCCCTCTATCCGGTCAATCAATCCGTCGATCGCAGCTGCATTTCCATATAAAGCACCACTTTGCATACATTCAATGGTATTGCTCCCGATCAGTTTTTTTGGCATATCAAAACTGATCTGCTGCAGCTGAGCAGCATTGGTGACCAGTGAATCTGTTGCAGTCCTGATTCCGGGAAGTATCATGCCGCCGATATAACTCTTCGTATGATCAACTACGCTTACTGTTGTCGCTGTTCCCATATCTATGATGATCAGTGGCACCGGATGATCTGCCATTGCCGCGACAGCATCCACAACAAGATCACTGCCCAGCTGTGCCGGCTGATCCATTACAATATTAAGTCCTGTCTTAAGTCCCGGGCCGACCACCTTTGGTGTCCGGTCAATAAGCTTTTTCATAGCTTTTCGGACTACTTCTGTAATCTGAGGGACCACGGATGATATGATTGCCCCGTCAATTTTGAGAGGCTGAATATCATATATTTCCAGTACATTCTTTATATCAATTGCATACTCCAGTTCTGTTCTTCTTCTGTCGGTCGACAATCTTTCCTCAAAAAATATCTTATCGCCTTCAATGCATCCGACAACTATATTTGTGTTGCCAATATCGATCACCAGCAGCATCGTCTATGCATGCCTCCTTCTCATAAGTATTCTTTTGTAATCTATGTGATACTGCGGATTCCTGCTCATCTTATGTTCCGTTATACACAAATATCACAAGTTTGATCTTACTCGTTTGTTCATCAATACTCTTCCAATGACCGCTACCAGCACACCGGATATGATCGCCTCCGGAATTCCATTGATTCCTATAATTGACAGAATAAAGCGGTAAGCTCCCACAGCAGCAATATTATTTGCCGCAGCGTACTGATCTCCGAAAAAAATAAAGATCATGTTCATAACTAACAGTGTATTCGTAAGTGAACCGGTTACCCCCGCAGAAACAAGCGCTGCAAAACTGCCTTTTTTTCTATGTCCGGCAGCTTTTTTAATCGCTTTGTAGACATAACAGGGAACTACTCCTGTCAGGATTCTTGGAAGAAAACAGATTATAATACTTGGTACTCCACCCTCTACACCGCCCAGACTATAGAACGGGGTAAACACAAATGAAGTTACTGTTGGATTTATTGTGTTATTGATGAAACTGGTCATTCCGAATATTCCACCTAAAATCGCCCCTTTTCCCGGACCGAGCATCAGTGATGCCAGGATCACAGGTACCTGAATAATTGTTGCACGGGTAAATCCCAGTGGAATATATCCCAGAAACGGTGTGAATGCCATAATGATGATCAGGGCTGCAAATAATGCAGTCGTGACCATGCCGCTTACCTTTGTTTGATTTTTCATATGTTGCCTCTCCTTGTTATCATTCCCGCTTACGGGATACAATACAATTATTTCGCAGATCGAACTTTTAGCATGATCGCGTCCAGAAGCTGATCTGCAACGTCATTTTTTGACATAAGAGGGAGTTCTGTAATCTGCTCTCTGGTAATCAGCCTCACTACATTCGTATCTGTGCCAAAACCCGCCCCAGTGTCTTTTAAATTGTTAGCCACAATCATATCCAGATGTTTCTTTCTCAGTTTTTCCTGTGAATGTTCAACCACCTGTTCTGTCTCCATCGAAAAGCCACAGAGAAACTGACCAGTATGCTTATGTTTCCCTAAATATCCTAAAATATCTTCTGTACGTTCCAGTTTCAGGGATAAATCCGAGTCGGTCTTTTTGACTTTTTCATCACTGACATTTAAAGGCTTATAGTCAGCCACTGCTGCTGCCTTAATGACAATGTCGGTATCTTCATAATGATCCCGGACTGCCTCAAACATTTCCTGAGCAGTTGTAACAGAAAGTTTTGTAACTCCCATCGGAGTCTCCAATTCTACAGGTCCTGATATAAGTGTCACGTCAGCGCCGCGAAATGCCGCCATACGTGCAATAGCATAACCCATCTTTCCCGTAGAATGATTTGTCAGATATCGAACCGGATCAATCGATTCCCGGGTCGGCCCTGCAGTGACCAGGATTCTCTTTTCCGCAAGGTCTTTCTCTTTTTCAATTGCAAATTCAATATTTTCCAGAAGTACCTCTGGATCGGGCATCTTCCCCGCACCTACATCTCCGCATGCCAGATATCCACTTGAAGGATCTATAATTTTATACCCATACGTTTTCAATTTATTCAAATTGTCCCGAAGAATTGGGTTATTGTACATCCTGGTGTTCATGGCCGGTGAAATAAGTTTCACACATTCGCATGCCATAACCGTGGTAGTCAGCATGTCATCCGCAATTCCTCCTGCAAGTTTTCCAATCACATTGGCAGTCGCCGGCGCGATCAAAACAATATCGGCTTTTTTTGCAAGTGCCACATGTTCTACGTTAAATTGGAAATTGCGGTCAAAGGTATCCACCAGGCATTTTGTTCCGGTAAGGGTTTCAAAGGTAATTGGATTAATAAAATTAAGTGCATGCTCTGTCATGAGGACATGAACTTCTGCCTGCTGTTTAACCAGCATACTGGCAAGATCTGCCGCCTTATATGCAGCTATAGAACCGGTCACCCCGAGAATAACCGTTTTTCCTTTCAGCATCTGATGCCTCCTGTATTGTTATAAAAACCTCCAAACTCTGTGACATCCGATTCACATCAGTTTGAAGGTTCATCATCAACTATCTGCCGCAGCAGTACTTATACTTTTTACCGCTGCCGCATGGACATGGATCATTTCTTCCAACCTTATGGCCCTTGACAATCGTCCCGGATTTTTTTTGCTCCAAATATAGAGCCTTTTTCTTCTCCTCAGTAAATATCTTATCCCACATAGGGAGATTATAGAGCCACTCCGCTTTGGCATCCACCATGTTTTTATACAAAAGTTCCTTGTCAAAGCCAAGATTTACAAAAGTACTCTCATCCATCTCCTCAATCGGATTTTTAACCTTCAGACTGTCATTAATTCCATCCAAAAATCCAATCATCGTCATCACATCGATATGGTAACGTTCAGCTAGATTCTTTACAGTTCCGCGGACAACAGTATCGGGGTTTAAAAGGATCTGTTCATATATGCTTTTTTCCGCAGCAAAATAATCCTTCCAAAATTTTTCCAATTCTGCTTTGCTCTTATTTTGAGAGTATGCCGTGTCTCTCCACTCTTGTAGTAAACTCATTTTTTACCGTCCTTTACTTTCTTCCACCTGTTCCGGTTCTTCTTCTTTTTCTATTTTTTTTACCATTGTACTCTCCACACGGTGCTCTTTTACCTCCACCACTTTGATCTGGAGCTCGTCCGTCTCAAGCTCAAACTGACTTCCATCATCAGGAACGGAACCTAAATTACCAAAAATATAACCGCCGAAGGTATCATATTCTTCTACCGGAAGTGGAACATCCAACAGTTCCTGAACATCGTCAAGCGTAGCATATCCCTGAATTTTCCACATATTTTCACCAATTTGCTCAATCTCCTCCGGACGTTTCTCATCATCTTCTTCGACGAGATCTCCGACAAGCTGCTCAATCAGATCTCTTAAAGTGATAATCCCCTCCATACCACCATATTCATCAAGCACAACCGCAAAGTAATTACCGCTCCTTTGCATGTTACTGAACAATATATCAGCTTTGATATTCTCCGGAACAAAATAAGCGGGTTTAACAGCCTTTGCCATAATTTCTTCTCTTGAAAGATCATGCAGTCTAAAAAAGTCTTTGGCATCCACAACACCCAGGATATCATCCACTCCATCCCCGCAAATAGGGAAAACGGAATGGCGGCTTGAGTGTATGGTGTTCTCCCATATATCTTTACTATCTTCAGCCCAGAGTACGACAACATCTGTACGGTGAGTACAAATCTCGTCTAAGGTGATATCATCAAATTCAAAAACATTCTGGATCATCTCATTCTCATCTAAGTCTATCGTACCCTTTTTGCTTCCGGCATCTATCATCATACGGATTTCTTCCTCTGAGACTCCATCCTCCTCCTGATTCGGATCAATCCCTATCAAATGAAGAACTCCATTTGTAGAGACAGTCAGAAGTCCCACAATTGGTGAAAACAATGTAGCAATCACATTCAATGTCCTTGCTACTCCTAATGCCACTTTCTCTGTGTTTTTCATCGCAATACGTTTGGGAACCAATTCCCCGAATATCAAAGTGAAATATGATAAAATCAATGTTATCACAAACACAGATATAGAATTCAGCGTTTTAGCCGGTAATGATACGCCCAGCCGGACTAAAGCTCTCACCAGATGGCTGGAAAAATGATCAGCCGCATAGGCGCTGCCCATAAATCCCGATAAAGTAATCGCCACCTGAATTGTAGCGAGAAATCTTGATGGCGATGAGGTCAGCTTTTGAAGACTTACCGCTCTCTTATCACCATCAGAAGCCATTTTTGCAAGTTTTGTCTCATTCATAGAAACAACTGCAATCTCAGCACAGGCAAAAATTGCATTCAGCGCAATTAAGATCACCTGTAAGATAATAGGCCATAACAAAGGGTCACTGTCCAAAATTCATTCCTCCTAAAATTATAAATGTATTCATGGAGTCTATTCTACTATCTTTACCTGTATCTGTCAATTATTGTAACCTTTTTTTATCTTATGAATATGTTATAGTGAAATAAAGTCTGATGAGGAGAAAAGCCTTGGCTTATCGTATAATGCTTGACGCCGGTCATGGTGGTGATGATCTGGGTGCAGTATACAAAGATCACACTGAAAAAGATGATAACCTGCGCCTTACTATGGAACTTGGCAGAATACTGGAAGATAACGGGATAGAAGTAATCCTGACACGTACTACAGACACATTTGAAACCCCTTTCGAAAGAGCTCAGACAGCCAACAACTCCGATGTGGACTATCTAGTCTCGATTCACCGAAATGACTCCCCCCTTCCGAATCAATACAGTGGCGTATCTGCATTAGTTTTTGATACATCCGGAACGAAATATGATATGGCAGAGAATATTAACGCGTCCCTGAATGACCTTGGTTTTGAAAATCTGGGAGTTCACGAACGCCCGGGGCTGGTCATCTTAAGAAGGACCTCCATGCCCACAGTTCTGCTGGAAGTTGGTTTCATCAATAATGATTATGACAATGACCTGTTCGATAGCTCCCTGGAAGATATCGCACAGGCAATCGCAAATGGTATTCTGGATACATTAAATCCCAGCTCAGCCCGTGATGTCTCCGGCAGCACATTTTCATATGACGACTGGGACGAAGAGTATGAAGAACCGTCTGACACGGATGATGGAAATCTGCGCGGAAGCATGCAGGGAACTCCTGTACCTTCACAGCCCACATATGCTGCTCAGCCTACGAACAGTTCTCAGCCTACAAACGCTTATCAGCCTACGAACAGTTCTCAGCCTACAAACGCTTATCAGCCCACGAATGCTTCTCAGCCTACAAATGCTTATCAGCCCACGAATGCTTCTCAGCCTACAAGTGTTTCTCAGCCTACGAATGCTTCTCAGCCTACGAACGCTTCTCAGCCTACAAACGCTTATCAGCCCACGAATGCTTCTCAGCCTACGAACGCTTATCAGCCCACGAATGCTTCTCAGCCCACATCTATACCATCGGGTCAGGCTGAAGATAGTGACTCTCAATTATACCGTGTTCAGGTTGGTCTGTTCAGTCAGCGTGCAAATGCCGACAGGCTTTCCTATGAGTTACTGGAAAAGGGGTATCCGACTTTCATATTAAACGAGGATGGGTACTTCAAAGTCCAGGTCGGCGGCTACCGCCACCTGGGAAACGCAATCATCATGGAACAGCGTCTTCGCAAAGAAGGCTATGCCACTCTGATCACAACCTGAAAAAATATGGGAACCAGTCAAAAGCACTTGTGCTTTTGATCCGGCTCCCTTTTAGTTTTCTAAAAGTCTTTTGATAGGATCTTCTTTTCCTGTCTGGGTATTAAATTTGGGCTGATACATAATGAAGTATACAATGGCATTTAAAGCGAATGCAAATACCACATCGAACACTGAATGTTGCTTTAAAAACATCGTAGACAATACAATCAGAAAGGTGAGCATCGTAACTCCTGTTCGAACTCTCCTATGTTCTTTTAATTTCTTACAATTGTTAAATGCAATACAGGAGGCCACCGAGTTGTATACATGAAGGCTTGGCAGGATATTCGTGGGAGTATCAGTAGCATACAAGTGCCTTACCATGTCTACGAAGACGTTGTGCCGGGGAAATACCATCGGTCGTAGATTCTGACCGTTCGGATATAACCACGAAACTACCAGAAATATCGTCATCCCTATTCCCAGACTCAAAAACACCTGATAAAATTCCTTTACATTCTTGTTAAAAAAGGCAAAATAAACAATGACCACTCCCATATAAGCAAACCATAAAAAATATGGAATGATAAATATCTCACAGAAAGGTATCATGTCATCCAGCGCTACATGTATTATATGATATCCGTGTGTAATCTCTCTTTCCAGCAATCTAAAGCAGAACATGTAAAAGATTCCGTAAACAGGCACAATCCATACATGTTTTTTCTTAAAAAAAGACTCCATCTGGTCTCACCACCTTTTTGACTCATTCACTATCTGACAGCTGTCGATTATTTCTTAATTATGATACCTGCGGCCCGCTATGTCAATATAGTTAAAATGAACTTAAGAAAATCTTTAAATCTTTTTCAGCTTTGCAAAGGAAGCAAACATTTTCTTAATCCCCGCTCGATCGAAATCTACAGTTACTTCATAGTCTTTGCCGCCATCTGTAATATTAGTGACTTCGCCTACTCCAAACTTGCTATGACGGACAGTGTCACCTACCCCATAGTTTAGATGCTCGGCCTTCGTCACAGTAAACTGACGCGGCTTAAATGAAAAACTGTTCGGATATCTCTTTCTGGGGTTTACAAACGCATCCCGGTCAAGATCCTGCTCTCTTCCCAGTTCGACAAGTTCCCTTGGTATTTCATGTACAAATCGTGACACTTTATTATACTGCGTTTCTCCGCGAATCATGCGCTGACTGGCAGCCGTCATCACCAGCTCCTTTTTTGCACGTGTAATTCCGACGTAACAAAGTCTCCGCTCCTCCTCCAGTTCATCTGGATCATCCTCGGTAATTGTAAGATAACTCGGAAAAATGCCGTCTTCCATACCGGTCATAAAGACATAGGGAAATTCAAGGCCCTTAGCACTGTGAAGTGTCATAAGTAAGCAAAAATCACTGTCCGAATCAACAGAATCAATGTCTGCCACCAGCGCGACTTCCTGAAGAAAACCGCTGAGTGTGGGATTTTCATTGTCCTCTTCATATGTAACCACCTTGGAGATCAATTCATTAATATTATCAATCCTTGCCCTGGCTTCATCCGTATTCTGAGCTTCCAGATTCCTGACATAACCGGTTTCATCTATAATATGTTCCAAAAGTTCTTTTACGGAATAGTATTCCGCCTGAGTTTTTAATTTTTGAATAAATCTCGTAAAAGATTCTACCTTGGACAGACTCCTTGAAAGTCCTGGTATGTACTGTGCTTCTAAAAGTGCGCCATAAAAATCCATTCCGGTCTCAGTCGCATGAGCCTGGATTCTCGAGATCGTTGTCGCACCGATTCCCCGCTTTGGCACATTGATAATCCTTTGAACTGCCAGATCATCCTGAGCATTGTCAACTGTCTTCAGATAAGACAGCAGATCTTTTACCTCCCTTCTCGCGTAGAAGTTTACACTCCCTACAATTTTATAAGGAATATTTGCTATCAAAAGTTTTTCCTCAAACAGACGAGACTGCGCATTTGTCCGATACAGAATTGCGATATCTCCATACTTACACGCGCCACTTCCGACTTTCCCACTGATCTCGCCGGCCACGTACTCTGCCTCTTCAAAGCTGTTTTGAAATTTTCGAAATGTTATTTTGGCTCCCTTTTCATTTTCAGTCCAAAGTTTTTTCTCTTTCCTCCCCTTATTATTAGAAATAACCCCGTTTGCAGCGTTTAATATGTTTGAGGTAGATCGGTAATTCTGTTCCAGCTTTATCACTTTTGCGTCCGGAAAACTTTTTTCAAATTCCAGGATATTCCTGATATTAGCACCTCTGAATTTATAGATTGACTGATCGTCATCGCCAACTACACACAGATTCCTGCTTTTCGCGGCGAGAAGGTTGATAAATTGAAACTGAACCGTGTTCGTATCCTGATACTCATCCACCATTAGATATTGAAATTTATCCTGATAGTATTCCAATACATCCGGACACTTCTTAAACAGTTCCACCGTTTTCACCAGCAGATCGTCAAAATCAAGGGCATTGTTCTTTTTCAGTTGAGACTGATATTCATAATAAATCTGTGAAATTTTCTCCTTATTCCAGTCAAGTCCTGCATCTTTTTCAAACTGCTCTGGTGATATCATCTCATTCTTTGCGGAGGAGATCGCAGACATCAAAGCACGCTCCTTGTAAATCTTCGGATCCAGCTGCAGTTTTTTTATCACCTGCTTCATCAGCGTTTTCTGATCATCCGTGTCATATATTGTAAAACTGTTTGCAAATCCGATTCTGTCGATAAATCTCCTCAAGATCCGGACACAGCTGGAATGAAACGTGCTTACCCAGATACTTTCAGACCCGAAACCGACGATCTGATCAACCCTGTCACGCATCTCCTGAGCTGCTTTATTTGTAAATGTGATTGCCATGATATGATAAGGCTTTACATCATTTTCAATCAGGTAAGCAATCCGGTGTGTCAACACGCGCGTTTTCCCCGAACCTGCACCGGCCAGGATCAGCAGCGGCCCCTTTGTATATTGTACAGCCTCTTTTTGCTGTGGATTCATATCATCTAATATCTTCATATGTTTATTCTCCATAAAAATCAATTTCGAGGCTGGATAAAAGTCTTCCCCTCGTATATTCTTATGAGAACTGTAACATAAATCAGTCAGATATTCAAGCTTTTCTCCCTGCCTCACTGGCTTTTACCATATAAAAAAAGGAGCTGGAATCATATATCACAGCTCCTTTAGATAAGACTTAACCCATTGTGGAATTAGTATTTTTTACGCATTGTGAATATTTTTGTTTTGCTTCCTGCACTTTCTGATCCTGAGCAGCCGGTGTAGGGTAAAATCCTTTTTCATGCATCATATTGAAGACATCCTGCTGTATCGCATGTTCCTGCTCCAGGCAGTGCATAATTTCCTGTCTCACATTGTCGTGTACACACTCATTCGCAAATGTGTTATAATTATTCGTCGTAGCCTTTTCTGCTGTAAGGGCGTCCGTCAGGACTTCCTTTTCTGAGTATATCTTATCATTCATCATAAAGCCCTCCTTATCCTAACTGTGAATACAGTCTGTTAAAATGTTCCTGATGTTTGTTTGAAATCTCGTTAAATTTATCTTTTACCTGTGGATCATTACTGTGCTGAGCCAGCATCTGAAACTTTTTGATCAGCAGATCTTCTTCACTCAACAGATCATTTAATGCTGATAATTCTTTTTCTGATATCATTTCCATCTCTTTACACCTCCGTATTTATTACAGAGTTAGTCTGTGCATCTTTGTATAAAATATTCAGTCATTGCTCCCTTGCTATTTTTTTTGATTACGTATATACTTTTGAGTATATGAAAAAATTATTCGGAGTATAAAATGAATAAAATCGTAACACGTGAACGTATTCGAAATCATCCTCTTATCAGGACATTATTTCAATTAGAAGGAAATCAAAAAGTCCTGACTTTTCTGGAGCCTCTCTGGGGAATTCCTCAGAATCTGATTGCTCCATACGCGACTCTTTATATGTACGAACTCGGTGTAAATGATGTACAGATTGGACTTTTGATGTCAATTGCCATGTTTGTCCAGATGATTTCTTCATTTGCCGGAGGAATTATTGCAGACAGAGCAGGAAGAAAAACCACGTGCAATTTTGGAGATTTTCTCGGTTGGTGTATCCCATGTGTGATCTGGGCTGTATCACAAAATTTCTGGTTCTTCCTGGTGGCTGTTATATTGAACAGCTTCGAACAGGTCAATCAGACGGCCTGGAACTGCCTCCTAATCGAAGATGCTCCTCCGGGACAAATCCTACATATCTACACCTGGGTTACGATATCCGGACTTCTGGCAGTCTTTTTCGCACCGATTTCGGGACTGGTCATAAGCAGAAACTCTCTGATACCCGTCATGCGAGTATTATACCTGATATTTGCAGTCTGTATGACAATCAAATGTCTGATCACTATGCTTTACACGAAGGAAACCAGACAGGGACTGAGAAGAAAAGAACAAACCCGCCATCAAAGCCTTTGGTATATGATATCAGAATATAGATATATCCTGCCGCGAATCTTTAAAGACGGCCCTACAGTAAAAATACTGGTTATCATGGTCCTGTTGCAGATGACTACTCAGATTACCAACAACTTTTTCTCAATCTACACAACAGAAAATCTGGGCATCCCCAAAAGCTTTTTAGCTTTGTTTCCGATCCTCCGAGCTGTTATTATGCTCGTTTTTGTATTTGTGATGCAGGAAAAGCTGGAGAAATTTCCATTTCGAATTCCGATGGAAATCGGTTTTCTTCTATATATAGGATCGCAGCTCATATTGATTTTCAGCCCTCATAAAAGTTTTCTGTTTATTATTCTATATACAATTATGGAAGCTTTTGCATTTGCACTGGTGGTTCCCAGAAAGGATTCTATGATGGCCCTATATGTTGATCCGGAAGAGCGTGCCAGAATTGTGAGTGTATTGGGGGTTATCATGTTTATCTTTGCGTCACCCTCCGGATATATCGCGGGAAAACTGTCAAGCATCAACAGACAGCTTCCTTTTATCCTGAATATGTCTCTTTATATCATTGCCGGGATCATAACAGTGCGCTTTAACGACCCCCTGCCGGAACATACGGAAACGGAAGACGATTAATCACCAATCACCAAATTTTCAATCACTAAATTTTATTTATGTTATGGAGTCTTACTATGCTAAAAAATTTCATTAAGTATACAAAAAACTACAGAAAAGAGTGGATCATTGGTTTCATATGCTGTGTCTTTGAGGCAGTCTTTGAAATCTCAATCCCCTCTATTATGTCAAAAATCATTGATGTCGGAATTGCCAATAGGGATGTGAAGTATATTCTCAAAATCGGATTACTCATACTGCTGTTATCCGTACTCTCTTTTGCATTCGGAAGAGGATGCAGTAACAATTTTTCCGTATTTGGAAATGGATTCGCAGCCGAGATCAGAGAGGCGGAATATAAAAAGATCCAGTCGTTTGCGTTTTCCAACATGGATCATTTTACAACACCATCTCTGATCACAAGGCTCACAACGGATATCACAATCATTCAAAACGCAATTGTACCGGGCATCCGCTCTATCTTTCGTGCGCCGATCATGCTGCTGACGGGTGTTGTCATGGCAACCATGATGAGTAAAGACCTGGCAATCGTATTCTTTGTAGCTGTTCCCATCCTTGGTATTCTTCTGTTTGTAATTGTAAAAAGCCTCGCGCCGGTTTATCACAGAATGCAGCGCATCTACGATATCTTGAATCAGGTTACACAGGAGAACCTAAGAGCCATCCGAGTGGTAAAAGCTTTTGCAAGAGAAGACTATGAAAGTGCAAAATTCGAATCTGTAAACAGCGATTTGCGCGATATCTCGGTAAAAGCATATGGAAGATCCATGCTGAATGCACCGATCATGCAGTTTGTCATGTATGGAACGATCGTAGCTCTCGTCTGGTTTGGCGGTAATCTTGTCATCTCCAATCGCCTTATGGTCGGACAGCTCACAGGATTCTTAAGTTATGTCCTGCAGATCCTAAACTCCCTGATGCTAATCTCCGGTGTGTTTATCAATCTGACAAAAGCGATGGAATCCTTTGTCCGTATCGGTGAGATCCTGGACGAGAACGTTGAAATGAAAGATGATGGAACCTCAACACAGAAGGTTGAAAAAGGTTCCGTCTGCATGGAAAATGTCTCATTTAAGTATCACGCAGATGCAAAAGAATATGTGCTGTCGAATATCAGCTTTCAGATACAGCCCGGAGAAACGATCGGGATACTCGGCGGAACCGGTTCTTCGAAAACCTCAGTGGTACAGCTTATACCGCGGCTGTATGACGCTTCAAAGGGTACGGTTTCTATTGACGGAGTACCCGTGCAGTCTTACCCGTTAAGCTATCTGAGAGATCAGGTAGGCATGGTTCTGCAGCAGAATATGCTGTTTCGGGGAACAATCAGCGATAACCTTCGATGGGGAAATGAAAATGCCTCAGATGAAGAAATGGAAAAAGCCGCCGATGCAGCATGTGCCAGTGAATTTATCGAGCAAAAAGAAAATTCTTATGTAGATGAGGGGGGAAATAACTTCTCCGGTGGTCAGAAACAGCGTCTCTGTATCGCAAGAGCACTGTTGAAAAGGCCTAAAATCCTCATACTCGATGATTCTACCTCTGCTCTGGATATGGACACAGAAAGAGAACTGTATCGAAACCTGGAACGGGACTATTCCGATATCACGAAGATCATCATCGCTCAGCGTATCACTTCTGTGATGCATGCCGACCGGATTATTATCATGGATGATGGTAAAATTGACGAAATAGGCACACCGAAGGAGCTTCTTTCGCACAATAAGATCTTTCAGGAAATCTATGCATCACAGAAGAAAGGAGAAGCATAATATGGCCCGGATATCAAAAGACAAGAGAAAAAATATATTAACAACAGTAAAAAAGTTCACACGCTTTCTAAAGTCGAGCAAGTATATCCTGCTATCCGTTATCATACTTTCCGGAATCAGCGGGCTGGTCGGCATCACAGGCTCTTTTCTGCTTCGTCCGATCATAAACAATTATATTGTTCCCGGAGACGTAAAGGGTCTGGGATACGCCGTCATAGTCCTTGCAGTAATCTACTTATCCGGTGCACTATCCACATTAATAGGCAACAGACTCATGGTGCGCGTGACACAGAAAATCATCTATGAACTGAGAATGGAGCTTTTCCATCATGTGGATTCTCTGCCGCTTTCCTACTACGATGCAAACAGCGATGGAAATATCATGAGTTACTTCACAAATGATATCGACACCATAGAAAACGCTTTAAACAGCTGCTTTTCTATCATGGTGCAGAGTTTTGTCACTGTCATCGGTTCTATCATCATGATGTTTGTATTGAATGTTCCATTGACACTTTTCACAATGGTCTGTTTTGTAGTGATCCTGTTTATCATCTATTACAACAGCAAAGTTTCAAAACAATACTATGCGAAAAGGCAGCAGTATTCCGGAGATCTAAACGGCTATGCCAGGGAAATGATGGAAGGACAGAAAGTGGAAAAAGTCTTTGGACATGAGATGGAAAATCTAAAAAACTTCCGTGCCTTAAATGAAGACTTAAGAGTTGCCTCCACAAAGGCATTCGCTTACTCTGGTGTCATGACTCCCATGGTGGTGAGTATTGGTTTTGTCAATTACACATTTACCGCAAGTGCCGGCGGCATCATGGTGATTAAGGGGCTCATTGATCTTGGAACACTGGCCTCCTATCTGATCTTTGTCCGGCAGTTCTCTGTTCCGGTCAATCAGTTTACACAACAGATGAACCTGTTCTTGTCCGCTGTATCCGGCATGGAAAGAATCTTTACGGTTCTTGAGACAAAACCTGAGATCGACGAAGGAAAGATTACTCTTTCTCCTGCCCACTGCGGGAAAAACGGTGAGTTTGTAAAAGCCGGCGAATTTACAGGTTCCTGGGGATGGGAGACACCCCGGTCGAGTGATCTAAGTCCATTAAAGGGAGATGTCAGATTTCACGATGTAACTTTCGGATATGATGAGAGTAAGAAGATACTCAACGGAATTAATCTTTATGCAAAGCCGGGACAGAAAATTGCTTTCGTAGGCTCGACCGGTGCCGGAAAAACCACAATCATCAACCTGATTAACCGGTTTTATGAAATTAGCGGTGGTCAAATCACCTACGATGGAATTGACATCAGAGACATTCGGAAAAAAGACCTGAGACAATCTCTATCCCTCGTTTTGCAGGACACACATCTTTTTACCGGAACAATTGCCGATAACATTCGATATGGTAACTTAGATGCCACAGACGAGGAAGTTCGCGGAGCAGCTATGCTCTCCAATGCAGATTCATTTATAAGAAGACTGCCAGACGGCTACAATACCATGATCAAAAACGACGGAGACAATCTTTCTCTCGGGCAGAGGCAGCTTCTCGCTATAGCGCGTGCGGCTGTTGCAAATCCACCGGTTTTGATCCTCGACGAGGCGACAAGCTCGATTGATACACGAACCGAAGAACTAGTCGAGGCCGGCATGGATGCGATCATGAAGGACAGAACAGTTTTTGTCATCGCCCACAGACTGTCGACCGTTCACAATGCCAATGCCATATTGGTACTGGACCACGGACACGTCGTCGAAAGGGGAACCCACGACGAGCTGCTGAAACAAAAAGGAAGGTATTATAAGCTCTACCACGGAATGATGCAGCTGACTTGAGAAAATAAATAAGAGATCACACTGATATGATAAGCGTGTGATCTCTTATTTTTATGTCCAAAAACTATAGACTTTTACAGGAGTGAAAACGCCAGGAATAATGATGCCATCAAAGATGCAATCAGTGAGACAACCGTAATCTGTGTATTGATTGACGGCCCAGCAGTATCCTTGAATGGATCTCCGACTGTATCACCGATAACAGCAGCCTTATGAGCCTCACTTCCCTTTCCTCCGTTATGTCCCGACTCTACGTATTTCTTAGAATTATCCCAGAGCCCTCCGGCGTTACTCATAAAGTTTGCGAGGAGGAGTCCACTGACTATATTACCGGTAAGAAAGCCACCGATTGCCCCTACACCGCCAATGAATCCTACCAGAAGCGTTGCTATAATTGTCATCAGGCCTGCCGGAATCAGTTCATGAAGGGAACCTGTTGTTGCCAGTTCTATACAACGGTCATATTCTGGTACAACATCTTTCTTCCCTTCTTTTAACCCCGGAATTTCACGGAACTGACGATGAATCTCTGATACCATTCGCTGGGCATTTCGATTGACACCTAGCATCAGCATAGCACTGAATACCGCTGGTATCGCTGAACCGATAATCATGCCAAAGAATACAATCGGATCCATAACATCAAATCCAGTCAGATATTTTTCTCCTGCCGCGACGATACCTTTTGCAACTGCCGCATCATTTACCTCACTGATAAACGCTCCAAGTAGTGCGATTACAGTCAATCCCGCAGCTCCGATTGCAAAGCCTTTTGTGATAGCTTTAACGGTATTTCCCGCGCTGTCCAGAGAATCTGTAGTGTCAATCACATCATCGCCCAGATCGCCCATTTCGGCGAGTCCGCGGGCATTGTCAACGATAGGACCATAGGCATCATTTGAGATAATCATGCCGACGATAGAAAGCATACCCACAGCTGCCATTGATATGCCAAACATGGCATAATCGGTTCCCAAAGGTTCACAGAGCTTATAGGAGACAAGGGCCGACACCGCGATACCTATTAAAGCCGGAAGTGTAGATATAAATCCATAAGATACACCTGAAAGAACAGTAAATGCCGGTCCGGTTTCACTTGCCCCCGCCGTCATCTGCACCGGCTTTTTCTGGTCATTTGTGAAATAGTCACTGGCAATTCCGATAATAACTCCCACCAGCAGTCCTACGAAGCTGGCACCCCATACACGCCATTCCAGATGAAATACTCCAGTCGCTATCGCCGTAAGTACTGCAAAGATGGCAGTTGTCACATAAGTACTTGAATTCAGGGCAAAAGTAGGATCATCTTTTTTGCCCATACGTGCTGTAGCTACACCGATAATTGATGCCAAAAGTCCCAGCGCCGCATAGCAGAAAACCATGGAAACATTCTTTGTGCCGCCCATTGACTGGTCAAGTGCCGCTCCCATGACAAGAGCCGCAGCCATAGAAGCTACATTTGAATCAAAAAGATCAGCTCCCATACCGGCAACATCGCCAACGTTATCCCCTACATTGTCGGCGATAACTGCCGGATTTCGCGGATCATCCTCTGGAATTCCCAATTCCACCTTCCCGACAAGATCGGCGGATATGTCTGCTGTCTTTGTAAAGATGCCGCCACCTGCCTTTGCAAAAAGTGCCAGGGAGCTGGCGCCAAAGCTGAATCCCAGCAGAGTAGTCGTATCCCCCGTAATCAAAAATACCAGTGCAACGCCTAGAAGCGAAGCCCCTACTACAGCCATTCCCATAACTGCACCGCCTCTGAAACCACACAGGAACGAAGCATGAATACCCTTTTCTGCCGCCTCTGCTGTCTTCCCGTTTGCAATGGTGGCAACGGCGATTCCGATTTTTCCGGCACATGCAGATATTACTGCGCCAAAGATATACGCCAGTGCCATCTGCAGATTCATCAAGATATGACCGTTCCATATCGGTGATGGAAGAAAGATGAAAAGCAATACTGCACATACGCCGCAGAATTTGGCCAGTACCCGATATTCCTTGTTCAGAAATGTTGCCGCCCCCTGACGTATGTAGCCACTGACCTTCTTAATCTGTTCATTTGATGATGGCTGTTCTTTCACCCAGCCGAAAAGCCAGGCTGCCAGACAGAACGACAGTAGTGATGTAACAATTGCGATGACTATAAAACCTGTTGATCCCAATACAAAAACCCCTTTCTTGTTTATAGTTTGTGATAGCACAGATTATTACGCATTTTGTGATATCACCTATGGAATTATCAGCTTTTTCGCTGTAATGCCCGCTTGCCCCATAATATGTATAAATTCGTACCGACCCCTCGGTACCATGATATGCGTAAAACCAGAAAAATGACCGTGCCAAATGCTGTTTGATACGGTCATTTTCCGGATTTTATAAATATTTCTCGATCTCTTGTCCCAGTTCCTCAGGTTTAAAGGCAGGTGCAAAACGATCTTTTACGTTTCCCTCTCTGTCAATCAGAAATTTTCCGAAATTCCATTTGATGGCACTCTCTTCATCAAAATGGACCATACCCTTTACTTTCTCTTCAAAAGCCTTTGTCTCCTTGGTTTCACGAGCCTTCGGAACCTGTTCCTTTAGCCACGCAAACAGTGGAGCCGTATCCGGTCCGTTCACATTGACTTTCGCAAATCTCGGAAACTTAGTTCCGTAATTCATCGTACAGAAGGATGATATTTCTTCGTCACTCCCCGGTGCCTGCTCTAAGAACTGATTGCACGGGAAATCCAGAATTTCAAGACCCTTATCTTTGTATTTCTCATACAATTTCTCAAGTTCCTCATACTGAGGAGTAAGTCCGCATTTGGTAGCTGTATTGACAACCAGTAACACCTTGCCCTTATAATCTCCGAGAGAAACATCTTTTCCCTTATTATTCTTAACCTTAAAGTCGTAAATTGTCATATCATGGCCTCCTTTGTGGATTAATTGTCTAAATTTTTGTACCTACGCTATCATTATATAATTCTTTCATGGTACTTGCAACTATTATTTTGAAAAACTTAGTTGTAAATATTATTCCGGCAGCTGTCACTTTATTTTTACATAAAAGTTGAGAATCAGTTCTAGTATTACTTCAAACGAGATATACTGAAGTAAAATAAATCTGTGAAAGCTGAAAAATATGGACCTTCTTATCAACAAAAATGTCAGATTATTGCTTCTCAATTATTCCAATAAGACTATGAATGTATATTACCTGAACTATGTGTGGAAGAGGCCTCTGATCGGCTTTAGGCCTCCATACTATACAAATCCCAGTTACGATCTCAATTACCCGATTATCTAATGATTGTGGAAACACATTGTGCAAAAAACAGGTATCATTAAAAATAGGCAAAAAGAAAGGGGATAATAAAACGAAATGAACAATAAGAATTCTTGTTCCGACAATAACAATGACGATTCCAACATGAAACAAAAAGTGGAGAATCTGTTGAAGTACTTCGAGGAAAATATGATACGCAAACCATACCCTATGTACCCTAATTACGGGGCTGTCACAAGGTATGAAGATGTTCCGATCAGTGTTCCGGAACAACATCAATTCCGTCAGCCGGGACTTGAAGAATTGATGATACCGCGGCCCATCGTAGAAAACCGGAGTGATAAGGGATCCGGAAAACTACTAGATAAAGTAGCCTTGATTACCGGCGGTGACAGTGGTATCGGCGCAGCAGCCGCAATTGCCTTTGCAAAGGAGGGTGCAGATGTTGCAATCTCCTATCTTGACGAAGAAAATGACGCAAAGCGGACCAAAAAAAGGATTGAAGAACTGGGCAGTAAATGCCTTTTGCTTCCGGGAGATCTGAGGGATAAAAGACACTGTAAGGATATCGTCAGTGACACAGTCAAATGCTTTGGGAAAATAGATATCTTGTGTAATAATGCAGGTGTGCAGTTTCCACAGCCAAGCCTTCTCGATATCAGCGATGAACAGTTTGAAGAAACTTTCAGAATTAATTTCTTTCCGCATTTTTACATAACCAAAGCTGCACTTCCCTTTATGGAACCGGGAAGTTCTATCATTGGAACTGCATCTGTTGTAACCTATATGGGAGCAGAAGATCTGATTGATTATACTTCTACGAAGGGAGCTATCGTCGGTTTTACAAGGGCATTAGCCAGAAATCTCGGCAGTCAGGGCATACGGGTTAACGCTGTTGCACCCGGCGAGATCTGGACCCCGCTGATTCCTTCCAGCTATTCTGCCGACACTGTAGCCGTGCCTGAAGATAATATGCTGATGCGTATGGGACAGCCGTTTGAACTGGCACCCGCATACGTATATCTGGCATCTGATGATTCACGTTTTGTGACCGGCCAGGTTATTCATGTCGATGGAGGACAGACAACTAATTCATGATTACAGATTGGATGCCAGCCAGAATGAATTCAAAAGACTTTGTGTTGCCCAGTTGATACTGGGCAGCTTTTTTATGAGTTTGCAGATTCACCGTCGTCCATATGAAGTACCTGCCCTGTAACGAATCGGGAATCATCAGGGATTACCATTTTCCATATTCTCTCTGGTCCTGTCATCCAGATAAGTTCTTAATTGTTGCAGCTTCGGATCATCAAAAAATTCCTGACCATAAGTCAGATTAAAACCATAGTCAAAATCATCCGGATTCTTCCCCTGGTTATGCTGTATAATTGTCTCTGCCTTATCCAGTGCCTTGACCAGTCGCGCCTCCGGTGTCTTACAGTCATTGTATTCCCGCCAGATTTCCATCATACGCTCCCCTATTTTTTCGGGGAGCAGGGAGAAGATTTTTCTGGCGGCCTTAAGCTCGATCTCATACTTTTGCTCTTTATCAGTCTGTTTGACTGCCGGTATATCGCCGTCATAGATTTCCCCGATATCGTGAATCAGACACATAATGAGAACTCGTTCCTCATTCAGCCCCGGGTATTCATCTGCCACAACACTGGCCAAAAGTGCCAATCTCCAGGAATGTTCGGCCGTGGTTTCTGTTATTCCCTCACTCGTATACGCAGTACGTGTCACTGTTTTTAGACGTTCCGCTTCTTCAATAAAGGCTTTTATCTTCTCAATATCCATCTTTCCCACCTCCCCCTTTATCCCTGTGACAGTGCCACTTATATTCATACTCACAATCTTTCAGGTACCATGTTGGCACAACGTTTCTCATATTGTCGTACCAGGACAATACATCTTTAGCCTGATTTTTCATCGTATCAAGCTCGATGTCATCATAATCCAGTGACCAGTAAATAGATGAAAGCGTATTACTTCCAATGTAAAACGCAAGCAGCTTAAAGAACCCGATTGGAGGTTCACCGCCGAAATAACCCTGTAACTGACCCGTGGCGAAATGTGGACTTAATTGCGCACTCCATACGATACGGTTAAACTCCTCCCATGGATCGCCGAAATCGTAACGGTCAAAATCAATAATATATAATCTGCCGTTCTCTAACATCATATTTCCGATATGGTAATCACCATGTTGAAAACATTGAGGACGATTTTTGAGCAGCTCTCGGTTTTGCTCTATATAGTTGATAATGGCATCATCGCCCTCGAAACGGATGCCACATTCACGATATTTTCTGATCTTATTATCAGTCTTACGAGCAAATCGGACTTCCCAATCCTCTTGAGTGTCCGGCGCAGGTATAGAGTGAATTCTCCGGAGAATTTCTCCGGATTGAAACCCTAAAACATATTGCTCTGTCTCAGACAAAAGCAGCAGAACATCCTCAAGATCTTCACCCTCAATCCAGCTTTGCAGGGAGAAAACGCCATCATCGCAAGTCCCGAAGTCAATTGGCTGACATATGGGAACACCAAGACCAGATACAAGCTGCATTATTTCAAACATTCTTTTGCGACAAGCAGATTTTTCAAGCGGCGAGATACGAAGTAAATATTTCCTGCCGTTTTCTACAACACAATATTTTTTATCACAACTCCATCCTTTGGTGATATGCTCGACTATCGAGATATTTTCATGTCCGGATATACTATAAATAAAAGGAAAACTCATCTCGTCTCCTACCTATCCTTTTTTATATCAAGGATCATCTTCTTTTTGCTGAGAACAAAGAAAAGCCCCGGTACATAAGTACCGAAGCCTTAACTTCCCGGAAATTATTCTTCGCTATCGTTATCATCTTCAAAGTAATCGTCAAAATCATCATCAAAATCATCTTCGAAGTCTTCCAGATAATCAGGTGTGAAGAACCGATATACTGCATATGCAATTCCGGCCACAGCTGTTACTGCTCCGATTATAGCCAGAACCCACAGCAGGGTGTTCTTAGACTTCTTGTCTTCCTTATCTCTCTTCTTTAATAATTCTACGACTTCATCTAGCTTATTCATTCAAACACCAACCTTTCTGCCGAAATAAATCTCCTTTTGATTTAGTATACCGCAATTAACACCGGTTATTCTTATTAATCAAAAGATAAGCCTAACAGTATACCAACAGGGCTTCTGTTGCAAAAATCCAACCTATTAATATTGTTCTTTTTCATTATATCACAGGCAGTATAATAATGCCACCATTTCAGAGAAAATTTTGTTAGAATTTCATCTTCCTACTGTTTCAAACATAATAAAACAACTATTTCTCGAGGCAAAACACGACTTGCCTCATATCTATCCGCATAAATTTCGTCGCTCGCAAGCTTTAACCAAATAAAGCTGAGTGACGGGTTTTAAACACTTGTGAATAGAATAATAAGGACTGAAAGTGCCAGGGACC
>ENA-UOOI01001606-UOOI01001606.1-fermentation-metagenome-genome-assembly--contig:-NODE-1606-length-22721-cov-10.441542_pt1 | contig 22721 bp, 24 predicted proteins | sample MGYA00245779_ERZ724027 | MGnify/ENA primary metagenome ERZ724027 (study PRJEB28704, sample SAMN03018318) | fermentation metagenome | biome: anthropogenic terrestrial biome; feature: soil...
GATTACAGATTACTATTGTATCACTGATTCTGTATAAGATCAATAAATTTCAATTAGTGCTGTGTGCCTTTTCACCGTCATCACTATTATCAGAATCCTGCCTGAGTATTTTTTTTACATTCCTTGTAAATTTACTCCTTGGAAGCATCACTATTCTTCCACAACCACAGCATTTAATTTTTATATCGGCTCCAAGCCTTATTATCTCCCATTTATTACTCCCGCAGGGATGGCTCTTTTTCATTTCCACTATATCACCTATATAAAAAACTTTTTTCATTTATTACCCTTCCTTCAATAATTTTATTGACAAACAAGGAGTTTTTATATTTTCTTTTTTAAACATTTCTCCAATCTGTTTCCTGAGTTTCATTTCCATATTCCATTGAGTCATTGGTCTGGTTTTTCCTGATATCCTGATTGTCACTTTATCATCCGCTATTTTTATTATGCCCTGGACAGCAGGTCCTTCTTTAACATCACTATTTTTTTCCTTGAATTCACTGCATAGATCAGATAATAATTTTATAACTCTATTTATATTTTCTTCATAGGATACATCCACATCTATAATAATTCCCACATTCCCCTTAGAATGATTGGTAACTTTAGTAATAAGTCCGTTCGGTATTATATGTAAATCTCCATTAAAATCTCTTATTTTAGTAATTCTTAGTTCTATGCTTTCCACTATACCGCTTTTATCATCTATGCTTACATAATCTCCAACTGAAAATTGATCCTCAAATAGTATAAAAAAACCATTGATAATATCTTTTATAATATTTTGTGCTCCAAAACCAACTGCAACTCCGCCTATTCCTGCAAAAGTCAATCCAGTAATACTTATCTTCGGTGATATCACCGAAATGATAGTAAATATTCCAAAAAAATACACTGAATACTTCAATACACTTTTTAAAATAGCTCCAATTGTTTTAGCTTTTTTATCATTTAACGATATTTTAAAATTCTTCTGCTTCGAAACATATCTCTTTATGATTATATTTCCTATTTTTATAATTAAATACATGGAGATCAATATTAATATTACTTTAAAAACCACTTCTGTAAAATTAAGAATACTTTCTTTATATATAGATAATTTTCCTATTTTAACAGCATCATCTTCTACAACGATTTTAAAAAAAGGAAAAACCTTATTGAATATCATATTTTACCTCCAAAGCTGCAATGGTATATATCCTCTATCACTTCTTTTATAAATATTTTTAACAATCAATTGTCCCTGCCTAACCAATTGTTTTATTTTTTCTACGTATATATCATCTACTTTTATACTTATTCCACAACTTTTCGTAATAACAGCAGGTGTAGGCATAACATTAACTTTTATGCCATTTTCCTTTAAAAGCTTTTCTCCATTTATAGCACCATGTGTATTCTTAAAAGTTATTATATAATATTCCTTCATAATTATCATAATACAGTCAAAATAAAACTGTAACCTCCTGTAAAATTTTACAATAATTATATACAACAATTATTTATTAGTTTATAATTGTGTATATAACTATTTTATATATTATTATAACAGAAATATCACCACAAGTTTATAAAATATATGGTATTTATTATTAACTTGTGATACAGTCACATTAATGCTGTTAACAATCAGGAAAAATAAAAGGGAGTTGTTATTACTACTGTGAAAGAACTAATGAACAAAATTGATAGAATCGTTTTATTTTTTGTCCTCTACACATTGATATTCTTAATATTCTTTAATACAATTGACTACACACTGCCTTTCGTATTAGCTTTAATATGTGCTTTAATACTAAAGAAACCAACTCTGCTTATTATCAGGAAACTTAAAATAAACAATGGAATTGCCTCTCTCATCACAACTACAATATTTTTTGCAGTAATACTGATTATATTATCCTTTGGAATAGTTGCCATAACTCAAGAGGCTATCCAATTGGGAAAGAATGTCCAATCATATATTTCCAGTAATTATAATAATTTATATGATTCTATATACAAGCTGCAAAAATACTATAATAATTTAGATCCTTACATAATAAACACTTTTGAAAAAAACTTTACAGGTTTCATCGATAAAGCTTCCAATTTAGCAGTAAGTTTTTCAGGTAAATTGGTGAGTTATCTTGTGAATTTAATAACTACCATACCCTATGTATTAATGGTGATACTTTTCACGCTGCTGACAACATATTTTTTTACAAAAGACATGACTTCTTCAAACATGAATATATCCAGGCTACTTCCAGACAGCAAGACAGTCAAATTATATAAAATATACAATGAAAGCAAAAAGATGATTGGAAATTACCTATTATCATACATGATAATTATCTCCATTACTTTTATAGAAACTCTGATAGTATTTTTAATATTTAAAATAAAATATGCACTGATTTTAAGTATTGTATGTGCCATAGCAGATATACTGCCTATCATAGGAATAGGAATCATATATATTCCTTTGGCACTTATTTACCTGATTACCACAAACAACTATGTTGTTTGCTTTGGATTAATAATTTCTTACTTAATAGTTTCAATTATAAGACAAATTATTGAACCTAAAATAGTTTCTTCTTCTCTAGGAATACATCCAGTAGCAGTATTAGCATCTTTATTTATTGGATTAAAGGTGAATGGACTTCTAGGTGTGATATTCTGTATATTTTTAGTTATCTTCTATAATATATTCAAAAAATTAGATATGCTGTAGAATTGTCAATTAAAATATTACTATTATACGTATAAAAAACCTCCTTATAGTAAAAAATATATTTAGGAGGTCCTTTTATGATTAAGAAAATGATAGTAGATCCGTCTTCCCCAAATTCAATATTTGATTTAAGAGATATCTTAAGCAATGAACTGCAAATTATCATGGAATCTGACAGAAATATAGTAATACTCTGCATAGGTACAGATAGATCAACAGGAGACAGTTTAGGACCTATAGTTGGAGATAAATTAAAATTTTTAATGAGAAGCAGAATTGAATTGTATGGTAATTTACAACATCCGGTACATGCAAAAAATATTGTAGAAACAATAGATAAAATAAATCTAAAATATAATAATCCCTTTGTCATAGCAATCGACGCGTCATTGGGTTCTATTCAAAATGTTGGCAAAATAATAATAGAATCAAAACCGCTTCACCCCGGATCCGCCATGAATAAATCCTTACCACAAGTAGGCGATTTAAGCATCACTGGAATTGTAAACATATGTGGGGCTATGGAATTCATGGTGTTACAAAACACTAGACTATTTACAGTAATACAACTTGCCAATACAATTTCCAGAGGACTATATTATTCAATATTAAAAACTGTACATTCAAAAAACTCAAATAATGCCTTAATAAATACAGAAATCTAAAAGCTCAAAATACCCTATCTCTAAGTATATATTCTAATTCATCTGCACTCTTTCGCCCCAGATCAATTATTAGAGTATCTTTATTCTTTATATGTAAATTTGCAAGTCCATTATCTTTCAATCTACAAACTATAGCATCACATTTCATATCTTTACTATCATTTATTATCATATATCCTCTTTTACGCAATTCATTTCCTATATAATTTAAATCACTGGGAACGTATATTTTCATATAAAAAACCTCCTTAAAAAGTAATTTTCCCTTAAGGAGTTTTTTTTATGTAAATAATTTTATATTCCCTTATTTATACATTCATTCAAAACCTGTTTTTCTTCTTGAGACAATTCATACCTAGACATACCACTATCTATAGGTTTTGCATAAGTAGTACTCTCATCTCTTCCATATATTCCAGTAATTATTACACCATCATTATTTGCATCCAATAATGCAATTGAAAAACTCAAGTCACTACCTACATCTTCAAAAGCCCTATAACGCACAATAGATATTTTTTGTATACAGCGCTTTATCTTTGAATTCAAATTATCATACATTTTTTTAACATTTTCAGATTCTTTTTGGGCATCATTTACTTTATCAAAATATTTTACAATAAGATCTTCTAGATTTTTACCACTTGAACCACGCACAAGTTTTTTATATTTTCTTTCCAATCTATTTAATGATTTAAATATTATGACATTCATAATCAATAATATTATTACTAATATAACTAATCCAATTACAATATACAATTGTAAATTATTCAACAAGTTACTGATATTTTGCATATTTTTCTCCCTTCATATTACAAAATGTTTCACGTGAAACATTAATATTTTTATTAAACTTCCAATATATCCAATATTCTCTGCAAATCTTCCTGAGAATAATATTCTATTTCTATTTTCCCCTTGTTCTTCTTATCAACCAATAAAACTTTAGTACCAAATAAATTTTCCAATTTTTCTCTTACATCTACATAATAAATATTTTCTTTTCTATCAGGTTTCTTCTTATTTCTCTTTACAGAATTTAAATTTTTAATTATCTTCTCTATATTCCTTACCGTCAAATTTTTATCTACTATTTCTCTGGCCAATTTATATTGCAATTCAGTATTTTCCACTCTTAGAAGAGACCTTCCATGTCCTTCACTAATAATACCATCCATGAGATATTTTTGAACTCTACTATCAAGGTTGAGAAGCCTCATACAATTTGAAATCGCAGTTCTGGATTTTCCTATTCTGCGGCTTAATTCATCTTGAGTAAGATTAAAATCATCAATCAATCTCTTATATGCTAAAGCTTCTTCTATTGGATTCAAATCCTGTCTTTGTATATTCTCTATAAGAGAAATTTCTAAAACTTCGCTGTCAGATAAATTCATTATAATTGCAGGTATTTTTTTAACACCAACGAGTTTGGCTGCTCTCCATCTTCTTTCACCTGCTACTATATTATATCTACTATCTGCAATTTTATTAAGTATAAGAGGTTGAATTATACCATGTTCTTTTATAGATTGAGAAAGTTGCTCTATTTTACTTTCATCAAAGTTTTTCCTGGGTTGAGCCCTGTTGGCTTTTATAAGATCAATATCAATGTAATGTATATCTTTTTGATCTTCCTTTTGATCTTCTAAAGCATTATCGGGTATTAACGCCCTCAGACCTTTCCCCAGTCCATATTTTTTACCCAAATTTTATTCACTCCTTTTGTCTGTTCAAAAACTCTTTAGTTAGCAGCTCATAGGCTTCCGCCCCTTTACATTTATCATCATAAAGCACTACAGGAAGTCCAAAGCTAGGAGCTTCTGCCAATCTTATATTCCTAGGTATAGTAGTTTTATATACCTTATCTTTAAAAAATTTCTTCACTTCTGAAATAACTTGAGTAGAAAGATTAGTCCTCATGTCACACATACTCATAATTACCCCTTCTATTTCCAAGCTCCTATTCAATGACTCTCTGACTAATTGTATTGTATTTATAAGTTGTCCAACTCCCTCTAATGCATAAAATTCACATTGAATAGGTATTATAACACTATGAGATGCCGTAAGCGCATTTATAGTTAACAATCCCAAAGATGGTGGACAATCTATAAATATAAAATCATATTTTTGTACTAAATTTTTTAATTTATTATCCAATATACTCTCTCTATTTTTTTTATCTATAAGTTCCACTTCAGCACCAGCCAATTCCATAGTAGAAGGAATTATAAAAAAATTATCTATTAGTTCACATTTTCTCACAACTTCATTTATATTGATTTCTGAATTCAGTACATCATATATTGAATTTTCTATATTTCTCTTGTCAATGCCCAACCCGCTAGTAGTATTCCCCTGAGGATCAATATCTATATCCAATATCTTATATCCCTGCATAGCCAAATATGCACTTAAATTAATACAAGTAGTGGTTTTCCCAACTCCACCTTTTTGATTAAATATCGATATAATTTTTATCCTGCTCACTCCCTTCAGCTTATTATTAACTTTATTTTTAATTATATATTTTTATTTAAAATAATAAAAGAGTTTTTGTACAAATTTAATCTAAAATAAATTAATTCAGAAGTAAAACAAGACATTTTTTAAAGATAAAAAAATAAAATGTTTCATGTGAAACATTTTATTTTTTAGGAATCGTAATTATTATTTGTATTTTATCATCAAGATCCTGAGAAGAATATCTTGCATTCAAACCATATTTATCAAATATCTGTTTAACTGTATTCATATAAACCCTTGGAGAAAATATTCCTTTTATTTTCTTCCTCTTACCCTTTTTTACCTTTCCAGTTTTTGTTTTATCATTTATTATTTTATCCAGTTCTCCGTTAATAAGCTCCTCTGTTTTCTTAACATTTAAACCTTTTTTAATAACTTCCTTTAATACTTTTTTTTGAAGATCTACTGTAGGAAGCTTTAAAAGTGCTCTTGCATGTCTTTCAGTTAAATCATTATCCAGTAATATTTTTCTAATTTCATCATCTAATTTAAGCAGTCTAATTTTATTGGCAATAGTCGATTGTTTTTTCCCTATAACCTCAGCTAATTTTTCTTGAGTATAAGAATGATCTTTAATCAAATTATAATATGCCTCTGCTTCTTCTAAAAAATTGAGATCCTCTCTTTGCAAATTTTCTAAAAGAGCTATGGCTGCAGATTCTTTATCACTTATATCAATTATTATTGCAGGCACTTCAGTCAGCCCTGCCTTTTTTGCAGCCTTAAGCCGCCTCTCTCCAGCTACCAATTCATATTTATTTTCACCTAATTTCCTTACCGATAAAGGTTGAATCACTCCGTGTACATTTATAGACTGGGCTAATTCCTCCAGGCTCTCTTCATCAAAATGCTTTCTTGGCTGATATACATTAGGTAAAATTAAATCTACAGGTATATAATTAACTCTTTTTTGCATATTTAACCATCCCTCTTACATTTCCTATTATTAACATTTCTTTATTCTTTTATAAAATCCTGCTATTTTATATAATTTTCGTACGACAAATTATTTCATTTATTTCAATGGTTTTTTAGCAACTGTTCCTGATCTTCTTGGATAGGTTTTAGGAGTTCTCTTGATTTTTTTTATTACAACTAAATTATGATTCAGCTCACAATTTTCTACATTGATTATACTTTCAATCTTACCACCTAAAATATCAATAGCTTTTTTACTTTCTTTCACTTCTTCATCCACCGCAGGACCTTTCATAGCTATAAAATAGCCTCCTACTTTTACATATGGAATACAAAATTCACTTAAAACCGTTAAATTTGCCACTGCCCTCGATACAGCAATATCATATTTTTCTCTATACTCTATTTTTCTAGAAAAATCTTCCGCCCTTCCATGTATACAAACTATCTTATTTAATTTAAGCTCTAATACAACTTGATTTAAAAAATTTATTCTCTTGTTTAAAGAATCCAAAAGAGTAATATTCTTTCTATCATCCATTATCTTAATAGGAATACCTGGAAATCCAGCTCCCGTTCCTATATCTATAATATCTAAAGCGTCTTTCATAGGCGAAAACTTAAATATCTCCATACAATCTACAAAATGTTTTTTGATAATATCCCTATCTTCTACTATAGCAGTAAGATTTATTTTATTATTCCATAACTTCAGCATATCTTTATATTTCATGAATCTATTATATTTATCTTCATCAAAACCCAATTTAATATCGTTACATGCTTCCATCATAATTTGAAAATAATTCATAACAATTCTCCAAATCAATCTTAATTAATATTATAATTATAAATTTTTTTCTCTAGCTCTTTTTTCCATATAAATTAATAATACAGAAATATCCGCCGGTGAAACTCCTGAAATTCTAGAAGCCTGGCCAACATTCATAGGTCTTATTTTGTTCAATTTCTGCATGGCTTCTATTCTCAACCCCTTGATTTTATCATATTCTATATATAAAGGTATAACTTTATTTTCAAGTTTTTTAAATTGAGCCACTTGTTCAAGCTGCTTACTTATGTATCCTTCATATTTTGAAATTATATTTACTTCTTCTTTAACATCTTCACTTAGTTCAGGCCTATTTACATCTAGAGCCCCCACATTAAAATAATTGAGTTCCGGCCTTTTGATCAATTCATATAAGCTAACGCTCTTTTTCAGCTCGGATGAATTCAATGAACTTAAAAAATCAATCACTTCTTTTTTCGGCGTTATTTGAATACTCTTTATTCTATTTAATTCTTTTTCTATATCATCTCTTCTCTTTAAATATTTTTTATATCTAGCCTCATCGACCAAACCTATTTTATACCCCATTTCCGTGAGTCTCAGATCTGCATTATCCTGTCTAAGCAATAATCTGTATTCAGCTCGAGATGTCATCATCCTATAAGGTTCTTCAGTTCCCTTCGTAACTAAATCATCAATTAAAACACCTATATAACCATCAGATCTTTTCAAAATAAGAGGTCTTTTCCCCTCAGATTTAAGGGCAGCATTAATACCTGCAATTATTCCCTGAGATGCTGCTTCTTCATATCCGGAACTTCCATTTAATTGTCCGGCTCCAAATAGACCTTCAATATTCTTAAATTCCAATGAAAGTTTTAATTGAAGTGGATTTATACAATCATATTCAATGGCATAACCTGTTCTTAAAAACTCTACATTCTCAAGTCCAACTATTGTCTTATACATGGCAATTTGTACATCCTCCGGCATAGAAGTAGAAGCGCCATCAACATACATTTCATTCGTATCTTCTCCTTCAGGCTCTATAAATATCTGATGCTGTTCTTTATCTGGGAACCTGACTACCTTATCTTCAATAGACGGACAATATCTCGGACCCACTGATTTTATTGTACCATTATAAAGTGGTGATCTATCTATATTATTTCTTATAATTTTTGATGTATTTTTTGTAGTATAAGTCAAATAACATGGAACTTGAGCTTTGTCTAAGTTTTCACTCATAAAAGAAAACGGTACTATTCTCTTATCCCCCGGCTGCTTTATCATCTTTGAAAAATCCACACTTCTCTTATTTATCCTAGCCGGAGTACCTGTTTTGAATCTTCTAAGCTCTATTCCCAAATCAAGCAAGCTCTGTGAAAGATCATTAGACGGCATAAATCCATTAGGGCCTGAACTATAGCTAACATCCCCTATAATAACTTTTCCCTTCAAATAAGTTCCTGTAGCCAAAACTACAGTTTTCGACCGAAAATACGCTCCATTTCTAGTAACTACTCCGCAAACCTTTTTATTTTTATCTGTCTTTATTTTTACTACCTCTACCTGTCTCAAATATAAATTAGGCTGCTTTTCAATTACTCTTTTCATTCTTCCAGAATAATTCCTCTTATCGGCCTGAGCTCTAAGGGAATGCACTGCAGGACCCTTGGATGTATTTAACATTCTCGACTGTATAAAAGTATGATCGATATTTACACCCATTTCACCCCCTAATGCATCTATTTCCCTTACTAAATGCCCCTTAGCTGTTCCTCCCACATTAGGATTACACGGCATAAATCCTATACTATCCAAATTCATAGTACACATTAAAGTTTTACATCCCATTCTAGCCGCAGCAAGGCCTGCCTCACATCCTGCATGACCTCCTCCCACAACTATTACATCATATTTATCCGAAAAATATTCCAAAATCCACTACCTACTTTCCTAAACAAAATTTTGAAAATATCTTATCAATTATATTTTCTTCCAGAGTATCTCCAGTTATTTTACCTAAATTAGTCCAAGCATTTCTCATATCTATAGAAGCTAAATCTATAGCCGGGGTATTTTTCAATACATCCAAGGCTTCCATGCAATTTTTCCTGGCTCTAATTAAGCACTCTTTATGTCTTACATTAGTTACAAATAAATCCTCAGATCTAACCTCACCTTTAAAAAACAATTTCTTAATACAATTTTTAACTTCATCTAATCCATTGCCCAATTTAATTGAAGTCTTTATCACAAATTTTGAATTTAGTTCGTGAATACTGTCTAAATCTATTTTATCACCTAGATCTATTTTATTTAACAAAATTATATATTTCTTATTATCTACATATTCTATTATTTTTCTATCTTCATCATCTAATTTCTTACTGGAATCCAACATTAATATAATTAAATCAGAATTATCTATTTTTTCCTTGGATTTTTCAACTCCAATTTTTTCAACCACATTATCAGTTTTTCTGATTCCAGCCGTATCACTTATTTTTACAGGTATTCCACCTATATTCATGTACTCTTCTATAACATCCCGCGTAGTACCTGGGACATCAGTAACTATGGCTCTGTTTTCCATAATCAATGAATTTAAAAGAGACGACTTTCCTACATTTGGTTTTCCAACAATTACTATATTCAACCCTTCTCTAACTATTTTTCCCTCTTCGGCAGTACCTAACAAAAAATCTATTCTATTCAATATTTTTTTTAACTCTGCAGAAGCCTTATCAGACGTTACTTCCTCTAAATCAGCTTCAGGGTAATCAACAGTAGCTTCAATTGATGCAATTATTTCTAAGAGATCTTCTCTCAATGAATTAATTTCTTTGGAAACTTTTCCCTTCGACTGTTGAACCGCAGCTTTCATAGATACTTCAGTCTTTGCATTGATTATGTCAGTCACTGCTTCAGCCTGACTTAAATCAATCCTTCCATTTAAAAATGCCCTTTTAGTAAATTCTCCTGGTTCAGCCATTCTGGCTCCAGCTTTAATAACTTCCTCAAGTACTTTTTTAGCTGCCAAAACCCCACCATGACAATTTATTTCAACTGTATTTTCAGTTGTATAACTTTTAGGTGCTTTCATGAAGCTTACTAGAACTTCATCCAACAATTCTCCTGTTTCCCTTTCCACTATAAAGCCATATCTCATTGAATAGGATTTTATATCTAACAGTCTTCTATTATTTTTTCCTTTAAATATTTTATTTACTATTTCAAGAGATCTTTCTCCTGAAACCCGCACAATAGATATTCCGCTTTCACCCAAAGCTGTAGCTATTGCCGCCATGGTATCAACTTTTTCCATCATTTCACTTCCCATTAATCTCAATTTAATAAACAGTCTTAAATATCATCTACAATTCTTCCGGGTATTTAAAAAAGAAAGCCTTTAGGCTTTCTTTAAATCTACTACAACTCTTCTAAAAGGCTCCTGACCTTCACTATAAGTATTTACATAAAGATCATTTTGAAGGGCAGAATGAATTACCCTTCTTTCATAAGGGTTCATTGGTTCCAATTTAACCACTCTCCCTGTCCTCTTAACCTTTTCAGCTACTTTCCTAGCAAGTCTTCTTAAAGTTTCCTCTCTCTTCGCTCTATAGTTCTCCGTATCTAAAATCACTCTTTTATATTCCATGTCATGATTTTTATTTATAACAAGACTCAAAAGATATTGAATTGCATCCAAAGTCTCTCCTCTATATCCTATAAGTATTCCCATATCTGAACCAGTTAAATATATCTTTATTACATTGTTTTCCTCTTTTATTTTTATTTCTGCATTTACTCTTATTTTTTCTAAAACATTCTTTAAAAATATCCTTGCTTCATTTATGTAATCCCTTTTTACTTTGACTCTTACCTTAGCCGGCCGTACCCCTATAAAATTTAAGAATCCCTTATTACCTTCATCTAATACTTCAACTTCAACTTTATCCCTTTCAACATTCAACTTCATTAATGCATTCTTCAGTGCTTCTTCAACAGTTTTCCCTGTAGTTTCTACAACATTCATGCCACATAGCCACCCCCTAGGCCTTACTATTTTTAGTTTTTTTACCCATTTCAATTTTTTTAATAACTACAGTTTGTGCTATTTGAATTAAATTACTAACAACCCAATACAATACTAATGCCGATTTAAATTTCATACTCATATATACCATAAATATAGCCATTCCTATATTCATCATTTTACTTTGCTTAGCTTGTTCACCAGTAGTAGGCATTACTATAATCCCCGATATATAAGTAGTTGCTCCCGATATAATGGCAAGAAGAAAATCAGTTTTAGCCAAATCTTTCATCCATAGAAAACTAACACCATTTATTCCTGTTAAATTATTAAAAACGTAGTAAAGAGCTAACAGAAGAGGCCACTGAATAAGAAGTGGGAGGCATCCACTAAAAGGACTTGCTCCTTTTTCCTTATATAATTTCATCATTTCCTCTTGTGCTCTCTGTGGATTTTTTTTATACTTTTCCTGCAGCTTTTTAATCTCCGGTTGAATTTCATTCATTACAAAAGAAGATCGCAATTGTTTTATCCCCAAGGGAAGTATTATGAGTCTAATTATTATAGTCATCAAAATTATTGCTATACCATAGGAAACATTGGGATTAGGTATAAACGAAATTACAAAACTATGTAAGAAATTAAAAAATCGAACAAAAGCATCATTTAAATATTGCAAAATATTAAACCTCCTGAAATTTATTTAACCGGATCATATCCACCTTTACAAAATGGATTACATCTCAATATTCTTTTTATAGACATAAACCCACCTTTTATAATACCATATTTTTGCAATGCTTCCAATGCATATTGTGAACAAGTAGGATAAAATCTGCAACATGGCCTTTTTAGAGGTGATATATATTTTCTATACAATTTAATTAATAAAATCAAAAATTTTTTCATTTCCACAAACCTGCTTTTTTAATTAAATTTTTTATAGAATTTCCTATTTCCATATAATTTCTACCTTTTGATAAATTTCTGGCTATAAATACTAAATCATAGCCTACTTTTATATTATCACTATTCAACCTATAAATCTCTTTAATCAAACGTTTTATTCTATTTCTTTCTACACTGTTTCCCACTCTTTTATTTATAGATACACCCAATCTATTTATATTTTTCTTATTTTTATAAATATATAGTACTAATAGACTATTAGAAAAAGATTTGCCTCTTCTATATACAGCACGAAATTCCGCATTTTTTCTTATTCTGTAGATTCTCATTTTTGCTCCTTTTTTACTTGCAGAAAAAGGCCACAAAAGCGGCCTATGCTGTTAATTTCTTTCTACCTTTTTGTCTTCTTCTTTTAATAACATTTCTTCCTGATAAAGTTCTCATCCTTTTTCTAAAACCGTGCTCTCTTTTTCTTTGTTTCTTTTTCGGTTGATAAGTCATCCACATAATATTATAAAAACTCCCTTCACTTTAATGTTGATCTTTATATAGAATTTGATATTCTCATCTTAAAATATCGTCAAATTTTTAAAGTTTTACTATTAAATTATATATTCACTAACTTATAATGTCAACATAAATTCAAAAGTATAGATTTCAATCAAAATAGTTTTTATCTACAAATTGTGGATAATTTCTTGAATAGGTTCTTTGGTTTTGATATTATAAATAGGGGATTGTTAATAACTCTAAAAAATATACTACTTATCCACAACTGTGGATAAAAATGTGCATAACTTGTTTTTTTTAATATTTTTTTTCTATATATTTACCTATTTTACTAACATTATTCATTGTAAATAATGTTAATATTTACTTTAACACTTATGTTTTTATTTTTTTTACTCTAAAATTATAAACTTAATTATAAACATGTGAATATTTTTATACACACATGTCAACAAATTATAATAACGAAACACATAAACTCAGAATTTTTTCTAAGACTGGAGGATACAAAATGAATGCCCATCCAAAAGAAATATGGGAACAATCTTTAAAAATAATAAAAGGTGAAATTACTGAAGTAAGTTTTAACACATGGATTAAAAGCATTACTCCTGTATCCATCGAAAACAATATTTTTATATTAAGTGTACCAAATGATTTAACAAAGGGGATATTAGCCAGCAAATATACAAATTTAATATCAAACGCATTAAAATTAGTTACTTCAAAAAAATATAACATTAAATTTTTAGTATCATCTGAATCTGAGGAAGCATTGACATTAGATAAAAAAAACTTTAAAAAAGAAACAGAATCGAAAGACGAAGAAACACCACCTATGCTAAATCCTAAATACACCTTTGATTCTTTCGTAATAGGCAACAGCAACAGATTTGCCCATGCAGCATCTTTAGCTGTAGCAGAATCTCCCGCTAAAGCTTATAATCCCTTATTTATATACGGAGGAGTGGGACTTGGAAAAACTCATTTAATGCAGGCTATAGGTCACTACATACTTGAAAATAATATTAAATCAAAGGTAATGTATGTTTCATCAGAAAAATTTACAAATGAACTTATAAATTCAATAAAAGATGATAAAAATGAAGAATTTAGAAATAAATATAGAAACATAGACGTACTTTTAATAGATGATATCCAATTTATAGCCGGTAAAGAAAGTACCCAGGAAGAGTTTTTTCATACTTTCAATGCTTTATATGAAGCAAACAAACAAATAATACTATCAAGTGACCGACCGCCAAAAGAAATACCTACGCTGGAAGATAGGTTGAGATCTAGATTTGAATGGGGGCTTATAGCCGATATCCAACCACCTGATTTTGAAACAAGGATGGCTATATTAAAAAAGAAAGCCGATGTAGAAAATTTAAATATTCCAAATGAGGTCATGGTATATATAGCTACTAAAATCAAATCAAATATCAGAGAATTAGAAGGAGCTCTAATACGTATAGCTGCCTTTTCCTCACTTACAAATAAAGAAATAAGCATTGACTTAGCTGTCGAAGCACTAAAAGATATAATCTCAAGTAAACAGTCTAAACAAATTACAGTAGATCTAATACAAGACGTAGTAGCAAATTACTATAATTTAAAAGTATCCGATTTCAAATCAGCCAGAAGGACGAGAAATGTAGCTTTTCCAAGACAAATAGCAATGTATTTGTGTAGAAAACTTACAGATATGTCACTGCCTAAAATAGGAGAAGAATTTGGAGGTAGAGATCACACTACTGTAATACACGCCTATGAAAAAATATCAAATAATTTAAAAAAAGACGAAAGCCTTCAGAATGCAATAAAGGATTTGACAAAAAGGTTAAACCAAGGATAATTATAAACAGCTGTTTATAATATTCTATGATACATTGTTGATATTATGATATATACATTATTTCTTTTTTTTCTGTGGATAATACGATGTTAAATTGCTTATTTATCCACAATTATTTTTCTCATTTTTTTCAGTATTATTAACAACTTTGAGATATATAAACATACTAACAATCCCTACTACTACTACTAAATTGTTAATTATCTATCTATATATATATCAACTAAAATAAAATATTAACAAAGGGGAAATCAAAAATGAAATTTAAATGCAAGAAAACAAATTTACAAGAAGCCATAAACACAGCTCAAAGAGCAATAACTGGAAAATCAAGTATGCCAGTATTAAATGGTTTAAAAATAACTGCTTCAAATAACATAATTACCTTAGTAGGATCAGATATAGATTTAAGTATAGAAACTAAAATACATGCAAATGTTGAAGAAGAAGGAGCAGTTGTAATAGATGCGAGATTATTTGGAGAGATAATAAGGAGATTACCCGACGATGAAATAAATATTTTAACCGTAGAAAACAATTCTGTAGAAATATTATGTCAAAAATCAAAATTCACCCTCATACATATGAATGCGAGGGATTTCCCTGAAATACCCAATATAAATGAAAACATGATTTTTTCAATACCTCAAAAAACATTGAAGAATATGATAAGAAGTGTTATATTTGCCACAGCTCAAGATGAAACAAGACCTATCCTCACGGGAGTGTTGTTTGAAATAAAAAATAAAAAATTAAATTTAGTGGCACTGGATGGTTATAGATTGGCCCTAAAGTCTAAATATTTAAATACAGATAATACTATTAATGCAGTAATTCCAGGAAAAACATTAAATGAAGTTTCTAAAATTTTAGAGGATAATGATGAAAATGTAAATATAACATTTACACCAAATCACATATTGTTCAATCTGGATAATACAAAAATAATATCTAGACTTTTAGAAGGAGAATTTATAAAATATAATTCTATAATTCCTGAAGAGTTTAATATGACAGTTACAGCAAAGAAAGATGAGCTTTTGAGCTGTATTGAAAGAGCCTCCCTAATGGCTAAGGATAGCAATACCAATCTTATAAAATTGGAATTAGAAGAAAACAAAATGGTAATAACATCTAATTCTCAATTAGGAATGGTAAGAGAAGAATTAAATATAATTTTGCAGGGAGATAATCTGAAAATTGCATTTAATTCAAAATACTTAATTGATGTTCTAAGAATAATGGATGAAGAGGAAATTGTTTTAAAATTCTCCAGCAGCGTAAGTCCATGTATAATTAAAAATAAGATTAAAGATAATTGTACTTACTTAGTTTTACCAGTTAGACTTTTAAATAGTTAAAAATTAATAAATTGGAGATAATAGAAAATGTATGAAATAAAAATTAGCACAGATACGATAAAATTGGATTCATTTTTAAAATGGTGCGGGGCTGTTTCGCAGGGATCTGAAGCTAAAATTTTTATAAAAAATGGCAAAGTAAAGGTAAATGGAGAAATAGAAACAAGAAGAGGCAGAAAACTCTATAAGAGTTTTATTGTTGAATTTGGAAATAAAACCTATAAAATTGTGTAGTTACATTTACGTTAAAAATTATTCTTAATTATATTCTATATGTTGTGATATAATTATAAATAGGTGTTTTTAAATGTATATTAGGTATTTAAAGCTCATTAATTTTAGAAATTATAGGAAGCTTGATATTAAGTTTGGTAAAGGTACGAATATATTTATAGGGGATAATGCTCAGGGAAAAACAAATTTACTTGAAAGCATATATTACTGCGGCATAGGAAAATCTCCCAGGACAAATAGAGACAGGGAATTGATCAACTGGAATGGTAGAGAATCTTATATAAGGGCATATGTGGAAAGAAAACCCCTGGATAAAACTATAGAAATAAAAATATTCAAAGAAGGGAAAAAGGGAATAAATATAAATTCCATAAAAGTAAGCAAATTATCTCAACTTATGGGAATTTTTAATGTAGTGATGTTTTCTCCCGAAGATTTAAAGATAATAAAAGAATCACCCGTTTATAGAAGAAAATTTTTAGATATTGAACTCTGTAAGTTTAGTAAAAAATATTATTTCAGCCTGGTTCAATACAACAAAGTTTTGAATGAAAGAAATGCATTACTTAAAAATTGGTCCAATTACAACCAAAATATAATCCAGGTTTATGATAAACAACTTTCTAAATACGGCGGGTTTATAATATATTTGAGAAATAAATATATAGAAAAGCTTAGTGAAAAGGGCAAGATCATACATGAAGATATAACCTCAGGATCTGAAAATATAGAATTCAGATATGTGACGCAGGTAAAAGATCTAGATAAACCAGAAAACAATTTGTTTGAAATACTGAGTTCAAACAGAAAAAAGGATATAGAGAGGGGAACTACCCTTTATGGACCGCATAGAGATGATTTCATTACAGGTATAAATGGGATAAATGTTAGAAGTTTTGGTTCTCAAGGACAACAGAAAACATCAGTTTTAACATTGAAATTTGCTTCTCTCGAGATAGTTAGGGAGGTTATAGGTGAATATCCTGTATTGCTGCTGGACGATGTTTTATCTGAATTGGATTTGAAAAGACAAAATTATATATTGAATTCTATAAAAAATATACAGACATTTATAACTTGTACAGGAATTGATGATATTAAAAAAAATTCTCAAAATGAAGCAAATTTATTTGTTGTACGAAATGGTAAAATAACTACGATTTAGTTTTGAAAGGAGATTATTTATGTTTTTACATCTAGGTGAAAATATAGTCGTTCCAACAAAAGATATAATTGGAATATTTGATGTTGAAACTTCAACATATAATTCCGACACAATTCAATTTTTAAGAATGGCTGAGGAAGATGGATTTGTTCAGAGGATCACAAAAGATAAGCCTAAATCTTTTATTATTGCCGAAGTGAATAAAAAAAGTAAAATCTATTTGTCACCTATATCTTCATCCACGTTGACTAAAAGATCAAAAGCTCTAAAGTATGAACTTCAAGATGAATAGGAGGATAAATATGCATCAGGAAAAAAAACAAGTTTATGATGAAAATCAGATACAGGTGCTGGAAGGCTTAGAAGCCGTAAGAAAAAGACCTGGAATGTATATTGGAAGTACAAGTTCCAGGGGACTCCATCATTTAGTATATGAAATAGTAGATAACAGCATAGATGAAGCATTGGCAGGATATTGTGATAGGATAAATGTTATTATACACGAAGATAACTCTATTACAGTTACGGATAACGGAAGGGGAATGCCTGTTGGAATGCATCATAAGATGAAAAAGCCTACAGTAGAAGTAATAATGACCATATTACATGCAGGAGGTAAATTCGGCGGTGGAGGGTACAAAGTTTCAGGTGGGCTTCATGGAGTGGGTGCATCTGTAGTAAATGCGCTGTCCGAAATTTGTGAAGTTGAAGTAAAAAGAGAGGGGCATATATGGAAGCAGATTTTTAAAAGAGGGAAAGTTGCAACAGGATTAGATATAATAGGTGATACTGAAGAACATGGCACTAAAATTCATTTTAGACCTGATCCAGAAATATTTGATAATATAGAATTTGACTATGATGTATTGTCTCAAAGACTTAGAGAACTGGCTTTTTTAAACAAAGGCATAAAAATAACGTTAAAAGATAAAAGAAATGATAAAGAGGAACTTTTCCATTATGAGGGTGGAATAAAGTCATTTGTAACCTACTTAAATAGGAATAAACGTGTAATTCATAAGGAACCCATATATATAGAAGGTGAAAGAAAGGATTGTTCGGTAGAAGTTGCCATTCAATATAATGATGGATATTCTGAAAATATTTTTTCATTTGCCAATAATATAGATACAGTTGAAGGTGGAACTCATCTAGCTGGATTTAAATCGGCTCTGACTAGGGTATTAAATGATTATGCAAAAAAATTTGGAATATTAAAAGAAAATGATAAGAATTTATCGGGAGAAGACATAAGAGAGGGACTTACAGCAGTAATATCTGTAAAATTGATAGATCCTCAGTTTGAAGGTCAGACTAAAACAAAACTGGGTAATAGTGAAATGCGTGGCATAGTTGATAATATATTAGGCGAGAGTTTGAATAATTTTCTACAGGAAAATCCTCAAATTGCAAAAATGATATTGGATAAATCTCTGATGGCATCACGTGCCAGAGAAGCTGCGAGAAAAGCGAGGGAACTTACAAGACGTAAGTCTGTACTTGAGAATACTTCTCTTCCGGGAAAACTTTCAGATTGCTCATCTAAGAATTCGTCTGAATGTGAAATATATTTAGTCGAGGGAGATTCTGCAGGTGGGTCCGCAAAACAGGGTAGGGATAGAAAATTTCAAGCTATATTGCCGCTTAGAGGTAAAATAATGAATGTGGAAAAGCAAAGACTTGATAAAATACTTGGTTATGAAGAGATAAGGGCCATGATCACTGCTTTTGGCGCTGGAATAGGAAAGGAATTTGATCTTAATAAAATAAGATATGGCAAGGTAATAATAATGACGGATGCAGATGTAGATGGTGCACATATAAGGACATTGCTGCTCACATTTTTTTATAGGTATATGAAAGCTCTTGTGGAAAACGGTCATGTCTATATAGCTCAACCGCCTTTATACAGGGTATATAAAAATAAAAAGGAATACTATGCATATTCTGATAAAGAACTTGAAATAGTGTTGAATGAATTGGGAGGAAAGGATAGCAATGTAGATATACAGAGATACAAGGGTCTTGGAGAAATGGATTCAGAACAGCTTTGGGATACTACAATGAACCCAAGTACAAGGACACTTATTCAAGTAAATGTAGATGATGCTATGGCAGCTGATGAAATCTTCACTATACTTATGGGTGACAAAGTTGAACCTCGTAGAAATTTCATAGAAGAAAATGCTAAAAAAGTTGTAAACTTAGATATATAGTAGAGAGGTGTAGTTGATGTTTGACGAAGGTAAAATTTTACCAGTGGACATAAGCAAGGAAATGAAAAAAAGTTATATAGAATATGCTATGAGTGTTATTGTAAGTCGTGCTCTTCCCGATGTTCGTGATGGATTAAAACCAGTTCATAGAAGAATATTATACTCTATGCATGAACTTGGACTTACGCCTGAAAAAGGTTATAGAAAATGTGCTAGAATTGTTGGAGATGTACTTGGTAAATATCATCCTCATGGAGATTCAGCTGTTTATGATGCTTTGGTTAGAATGGCACAAGATTTTTCTATAAGGTATACCCTAGTTGATGGACATGGAAATTTTGGTTCAGTGGATGGGGATAGCGCAGCAGCTATGAGATATACTGAGGCAAAAATGAATAAAATAACACTTGAGATGCTGAGAGATATAAATAAGGATACAGTAGATTTTGTTCCAAATTTTGATGGTGAAGAGAAGGAACCTTCTGTTTTGCCGTCTAGATTTCCAAATTTACTTGTAAATGGATCAGCTGGCATAGCTGTGGGAATGGCCACGAATATACCACCACATAATCTTACTGAAGTTATAAATGGTTTAATAATGATAATAGATAATCCAGAAGTTACTATTGATGAATTGATGACAGCTATAAAAGGTCCGGATTTTCCAACCTCAGGTATAATAGTTGGCACATCGGGTATAAAAAATGCCTATAATACTGGAAGAGGAAAAATAATTGTAAGAGCTAGGACCGATATTGAAGATATAAATGGAAGAAATAGTATCATAATGACTGAAATTCCATATCAAGTTAATAAATCAAAATTAGTGGAAAATATAGCAGATTTGGTGAAAAATAAGAAGATAAATGGGATATCAGATATTAGAGATGAATCAGATAGAGATGGAATGAGAGTTGTAATAGAATTAAAAAAAGATGCCAACCCAAATGTGATTTTAAATCAACTGTATAAACATACAAGAATGCAGGATACTTTTGGAATAATAATGCTGACTCTTGTAAATAATGAACCAAAAATATTGAATCTAAAACAGATATTGGTTTATTATCTGCAGTTTCAAGAAGAGGTTGTAACTAGAAGAACGCAGTTTAATTTAAATAAGGCGCAAGCTAGGGCCCATATTCTCGAGGGATTAAAAATAGCATTGGATCATATTGATGCAGTAATAAATTTAATAAGATCTTCTAAGACTACAACAATTGCAAAAAATGGGTTGATGACTCAATTTAATCTTTCTGAAAAACAGGCACAGGCTATATTGGATATGAGACTTCAAAGACTTACAGGTCTTGAAAGGCAAAAAATTGAGAATGAGTATGGTGAATTGACGAGAACGATAAAACATTTAGAAGAAATTTTGAAGGATAAATCTGTTCTATTAAGTATAATTGAAAATGAACTTATTGAAATAAGAAATAAATATGGCGACGAAAGAAGAACTGAAATACAAATAGGTAATGATGATATAAATATTGAAGATTTGATTGATGAAAAAGAAGTGGTTATAACTTTGACTCATGAAGGTTATATAAAGAGAATCCCAGCAGATACGTATTCTTCTCAGAGAAGAGGTGGTAGAGGTATACGGGCGATGGCTACAAAGGAAAATGATTTTGTAGAACATATGTTTATCACTTCAACTCACAGCCGTATTTTATTTTTTACCAATAAAGGTAAGGTATATAAACTTAAGGGATATGAGATCCCTGAAGCAGGTAGAACTGCCAAAGGTACAAATTTGATTAATTTAATACCCTTGGATACAGATGAAAAAATTCAGGCTATTGTATCCTTCAAAGACGAAGAAATCAATAGGGACAATTATTTTGTAATGGCAACTAGAAATGGGTTAATTAAGAAAACTAAGATAAATCAATATGCTTCTATAAGAAGAAATGGCTTGAATGCTATTAATTTGAAAGATGAAGATGAACTTATACAGGTTAGAATGACTACAGGAGAAAATCAGATACTTGTTTTTACCAGAAATGGATATGCCATAAGATTTAGTGAAAAAGATATAAGGTCTACAGGCAGAAATACTACAGGTGTAAAGGCTATAACTTTAAGACATGGTGATATAGCTGTCTCTATGGACATTGTAGATGAAAGTCAGGATGTTCTTGTTGTAAGTGAAAATGGATTTGGTAAAAGAACTCATGTAGATGAATATACTATCCATAGAAGAGGCGGAAAGGGCATGATAACATATAAGGTTACAGAAAAAACAGGCTTGATAGTTGGAGCTAGAATTGTCAAGGATGAGGATGAGATCATGCTTATAAATAACAGCGATGTGGCAATACGACTTAATGTATCTGAAATATCTACTACAAGTAGAAATACAATGGGTGTTACACTTATGAAGAATGAAGATAAGCAGAGAGTGGTTGCTATTGCCAAAATAGATTGTAGTGATGATATTGATGATAAATAGCTTTTATCCGAATACTGCCATTGGTAACTATTTTTCTTTTAAATTTTAAGAATTGAATATAATAAATGGTGTATTTGATTTTATCAAATACACCATTTATTATATTTTGCAAATTCAAGTAAAGAAATTTTAAAAAATATATTGACTCTGTTCAAGTAAGATGATAGAATATAAAAGCTGTGTTAATTAAGGAATATTGAAGTTTGCATTTATAATATTAATAAAATGTTGATATTCTTAAATTAATGTGGTAGAATGAAATAGTTATTTGATAGTTTAATGTGATCCTTGAAAATTAGACAGAATAATATAGGGAAACTTATACGAGAAAAAAC
>ENA-UOOI01001607-UOOI01001607.1-fermentation-metagenome-genome-assembly--contig:-NODE-1607-length-22720-cov-47.907302_pt1 | contig 22720 bp, 14 predicted proteins | sample MGYA00245779_ERZ724027 | MGnify/ENA primary metagenome ERZ724027 (study PRJEB28704, sample SAMN03018318) | fermentation metagenome | biome: anthropogenic terrestrial biome; feature: soil...
TATTATAACATCCCCGATCTATTTATACAAAAGATGTTTGCCTGTATTTACTAATTAGTATAGACAAAAAGGAAGGATATCAGACCTCTTTTTTTTCTGCAGGGAAATTGTCCATTTTTCGGTGCTGTCCGGAGGGATGTTCCGTCCATACAAAAATGCCGTTTCCGGATTACAAACCGGGAACGGCATAATATATCTGAGATTTCAGATAACGGGCATTTCACAGGTATTCCAAAGGTACCAGTCATTGATCCATGCGCCAACAACCTGCCGTCAGCATGTGGCACTATCCTTTCAACGCTCCTATCATAACCCCTTTCACAAAATATTTTTGGAGGAACGGATACAGACAAAGAATAGGTACCGTGGAAACCACAATCACAGCGTATTTAATCGTTTCGGCTATCATCTCCCTGTCTTCCATTCCCGTTCCCATGGTCATATCGTTCAGGGAATTCTGAATCAGTATCTCCCGCAGGATCAGCTGCAACGGATATTTTGAACGTACTCCCGACAGAAATATCATGGCATTGAACCAGGAATTCCAGTGTCCGACCCCATAGTACAGTACCAGAACGGCAATGGTAGGCCCAACCAGAGGAATCATGACCTTTGTAAGGATGACAAAATGGCTTGCCCCATCCAGCTTTGCGGACTCCTCCAGGCTTTCCGGAATCACCGCAAAAGCCGTTCGCATGATGATCATATTATAGGTGCTGATTGCCGTCGGAAGAATCAGCGACCATAAAGTCTTATCCAGTCGAAGATCCCGTACCGTCAGATAAAAGGGAATCAATCCGCCGCTGAAGTACATGGTGAAGATGACAGACAGCACCATGACTCGCTGGAACATCCAGTTTCGCCTGGACAGAAGGTATCCTCCCAGTAATGTCAGGGACATGTTGACAGCCACTCCCACCACAACGATAAAAATGGTATTCCGGTATCCATTCCAAATATTGGGGTTCTTGAATACTGCCTGATAGGAAGCCAGATCAAACCCCAGAGGATGCCATAAAGGCCCGTAATGCATCATAAACCGACCCGGCGTACTGAACGAAGCAAACACCACATAGAGCATGGGATAAAGTGTAATCCCCATGATACCAATCAAAAACAGTATATTTACGACGTTGAAAACACGTTCCCCGATTCCTGTTCGGATCTTGTTATTCATTGGAATCCCTCCATCACCATAAACTGATTTCGCTGGTTTTCCTGCTTATTTTATTTACCGTCACCACCAGCGCAAAATTCACAACGGAGTTGAACAACCCCACTGCGGTACTGTAGCTCCAGTCAGAATTCAGAAGACCCTGCCGGTATACATAAGAGGAAATCACATCGGATGTTTTATAAATAGCAGGATTATACAAAAGAATAATTTTTTCTGAACCGACACTGAGAATATTTCCTGTCCTCAAAATCAATAATATTATGATGGTAGGCAGCAGGCAGGGAATCGTAACATACAGCGTCTGCTTCCATCTCCCGGCACCATCGATTTTTGCGGCATCGTACAATTCAGGATCGATCCCTGTTAATGCCGCCAGATAGATAATGCTCCCCCACCCCATATTCTGCCAGATACCGGAAATCACATAGATCGGGACAAACAATCCAGACTGATTGAGCATGGTCTGTTTTTTAAGTCCAACATGAGACAACAGCAAAGTAATAAATCCGCTGTCGCTTGTAAATTGCTTGATCATGCCACATAAAACCACCAGGGAAATAAAATGTGGCATATAGCCAATGGTTTGTACCGTTCGTGAAAAAGCCCGGTTCCGTAGCTCATTGATCAGCAATGCAAGGATAATGGGCGCCGGAAATCCGAATATCAATTGAGTGATGCTGATGATCAGGGTGTTTTTCAACACCCTGCCAAAATAAACACTGGAGAAAAAATCCTTAAAGTGCCGCAGCCCTGCCCAGGGACTGTTCATAATTCCTTTTGCCGGAGAAAAGTTCTTAAATGCAATGATGGCACCGTACATGGGTTTATAATGAAACAGTATATAAAACAGCAAAATGGGCAGAGCCAAAATGTACAATTCCCTGTTCTGAATGATATCTCTCTTCAGACGATAAGAAAGACTTCTTTCCGAGCCGAACAATCCTGCTGCTTTCGAAATGCCGTCAAAGCAGTTTCCCATTCCGATATTGTCGTTGGAGGATCCAATTTTGCCTTTTTCAGCCAATCCATTCTTAAAACAGGCCCACTGGTATGACGGAGTTCTTTGCTCCCTCTGATAAATGGCACAAGATAAAACTTGCCGTCATCGCTCTTTACCTGCTTGGCAATTTCCGGATTCGATTCATAATAAGCAGTCAGGTTGGGAGCATATTTTTTCATCAAATCCGTGAGTTCCAGTATGACATCATCGTTGAAAAGCTTGGTGACACCACCGGGATATCCGGGCCACGAATACTCGATGATATCCGGGTATTCCCTGGAAGCCAGCAGCACGTTCAATGTTTCCTTTTCCTGACCGGAGGGAGGATGCTCATATTTTACTTTGATTCCTGTGGCTTTCTCCAGATTCTTTCGAAATGGAAGCTCACTGTAATTTGTCGCAAATGCGGATACATTGGATGCCAATCCCACCCAATAGGTTAATTCAGGCTTCCCTTTCAAAGGATAGATCGTGTTTTTGTTTGCACCATCTTTGGACCCATTCCCGGATGATGTTTTTCCCAAATTCTTATCGGAAACACCTGGCGTATGCTGAGACGCTTTTTCATCTGTCTCCTTGCCTGCCTGATCCGTGCCTTTACAGCCAGTCATCAGGTTCAAACAAAGTATCAGGGACAATACCAAAACCAACGCCTTGATTTGAATGCTTCTCATAAAAACCCTTCTTTCTGTTCACTTATTTGTGGTTCAACTGCCACCTTCCCTCCTTTGCACTTCTTTCCTTACAACACCTCATATAAATCCTGCAAACAGATATCTGTTTCTTAATTTCATTATAAGAAGAAGAGTTCAAATGTAAATATTGAAATCTACAGCGTTCCAATTTCTTAATATATTGTTGTTACAATTTTTATAGTGTTATAAAAATGCAAACTATTGATTGGCGTCTCTGAATTCTCCGGGTGTAAAGCCGGTAAATTTGCGAAAGGCATTGATAAATGTACCAACGTTATTAAAGCCGGATTTTACCGCGGCATCCTTGACTTTCTCATTCCCCAGCAGATAGTCCTTTGCTATCGCCACTCTTTTTTCATTTACATAATCCACATAACTTTTACAGAAATGTTCCCTGAAAAAACGGCTTAAATACTGGGGCGTGACATGAAACACATCCGCCAGCCTTTCCAGACTGAGCTGATGATCCAGAAAATGTTCATCTATATAGACCCGGATTCCTTTCTCCAGCTTTGCTGGCCGTTCGCTCTGCTGTATTTCAACTTCTTTGCAGACCCGAATGACCTTTTCCTTAATATCCAGTAGGAAATAGGACATATCCCGGTGCCCGTTGTCCGGATTATCCAGCTCCCGAATGCTTTGAAAGATTGAATCGCATTGTTCCAGGTTTAATTCTTCCATTGCCTTAACCACTGAGCAATACAAATCATACAAAAAAAGTTTCATCATCTCATAGGTCAGCTGTTTATGAAGACAGTTCTCATTATAAACACTGCTCACAACTTCCAGTGCCTCTTTCTGCTTCCCTGACTTTATGGCATTTATCAGTTGTATTTCCTTTGAAACAGGAAATGCAAACAAATTGTCATTCTTCAGGATATCATGATAGTACACAATCCCTTCATTCATCAGCCCGGCATAATGAAGTGCCTCCTCTGCCTCCTCATAAGAGCGGGACAAATTCATGTGACCTTTATAGATATTTCCTATCCCCGCTGATAAAACAATATCCAATTTGTTCTCCGGATCCTCTTTCAGCTTTGTTGCCAGCGCATACAGGTTCTCCTGCAAACTGTCCGGGTTTGCCACATCCGATCCACAGATGCAGGCAATGGTATTATGGCCCATTTCCACTGCATATCCTACACAGTGGTCTTTCATGGCTGCTTCCATGGCATTGCACAACGCAATCTTGTACAATTCCTTTTGCCCGTCCTGTTTCTTATCGGCCGTTTCTTTCATCTTTACATGAAACAATGCCACTGCAGAAATAGTGCAGTCCAGACGAATATCCAGCAATTGATTCATTGAATCGCTTTGACTGTCCTGGCTATTATCACCCTCCTCCAGAATCTCAGCCAGGTAACGCTGCCTTATGACAGGGATATACCGCTTCATGATCTTCTGATTCGACTTTATTTCTTCACAGGAAGATTGTAATATATTTGATATCACCTGATAATCATCCTTTTCTTCCGTCTGGTCTCCATATGCTGTTTGTATGAACTGTATAATGTTCCTGATGGGCGCATAATTTCTGTTAGCAGCAAAAAAGGAGATCACAAAAGCAAGAAAACCAAACAGAACGATAATGGATAGGGTGGACAGTTTCAGGATCTTTACCTGATCAATGAATGCGTTATATGGAATAATACTTACATATCTCCAGTTGTTTTTTGTCGATGTGGTGTGTACCTTCAATGCTTTTCCTTCTGGCGTTGCAATCGTTTCCACAGCTGTCCGGGACCGCAGATTTTTCTCTGCAAAATCCGTATCAAGCCGGGGATTCTCCGATACAATGACCTGGAGGTCATGGTCCAGTATATACAGGCTTCCATGATATGCTTTCAGTACTTCCGAAAATGTATCCAGATACCGATCCTGATTCATAAGCACCAGGATGCATCCCAAATTATCCTGTGCATTGGGCAGAGAATCCTTAAAAAGAATTTTCTTATCGATATCGCCGGCATAAGTATTGACTGTAACAGGGATGGTCTTTCGAAAATCTGCTTTCTTTATGGCATCTGCCCATTTTCCAAACTCCGCCTGGTCAGAAGTGCGGGGATAAACGCAGCTGAAAAAAACCTCCGGCGCATAGAGACCGGTCGGTGACACAATAGAGTTGTTCTTCCTGGAATAGATATAAATATCTCCGATAAAATCGTTTAAAATTGTAAATTTCCGTAAATCCAGCATCACCGGCCTGGCCAATAAGCTCAAATCCCGTTCAGATTCCGCTTTCGTATAAAGAAAATCATGTAGCCTTTGATTCAGCGAAAACTCACTGGATATCCTATAAAGCCCTTCCACAAAAGAATCCACTGTATCGGAAGATTGCTGTAAGGCCGCCAGACTATCCTTCTCAACTTTATCCTCGATTATTTTCAGTGCCTGATAATAATGAACGGCTCCAAGAACAATCATTGGAATAGCCAACAGGATCAAATAGGAAAGAAATATTCGGCTGAAAGCCTTGTTGTGCTTCCATAAGCCTGCCATGATTCATTCCCCCTAACAAAGGCAGTCATAGGAATTATCTCAGCATATCCTCTTTTTTCGATACAAATCAATCCTTATGATTCTTCCAGGAAAAATAAGGCTTTTATCAAAAGCTTATATCAACCGACAAAGGCCGTATGCCTGTCAGGGCCACACTTCTTGGATCCGGCTGGCTTATCCCTGCAAAAACCGTAAAGTGATTGCTGTCCAGGTATCGGTTTCCTTCCCCGTCCACGATATTCATGGCTTTGTTGGGAATCATGGCTTCCACCACCCTGCTTTCCCCCCTCCCAAGATGGATCCTCTGAAAGCCGCACAGGCAGGGATTGGGAACTGCATATTTGGAATCCCTGTCCTTTATATAGAACTGTACCACCTCATCGGTATCGTAGGACCCTGCATTTTTGATTTCCACCGATAACCGGATATCGCTTTCCTTTGCTACCTTGTTCCGTATCCTCAGATCCCTTAACTCAACCCTGCTGTAGGTAAGCCCGAATCCAAAGGGATACAGGGGCTCTGTTTCCATATAGCGATAGGTCCTTCCCTTCATGGAGTAATTGGTGAATGCCGGGAGCTCTTCCACACTTCTGTAAAAGGTAACAGGCAGTTTTCCGGAAGGGGAGTAGTCGCCAAACAGACATTCTGCCGCAGCCTGACCGCCTCTGGCCCCGGGGTACCAGGTTTGAAGAATGGCATTGCACTTTTTATCGGCGAAATTGATGCTCACGGCACTCCCTGTTGACAACAGAAGTACGGTTGGTTTCCCAACCGCCACTACCTTCTCCAGCAGATCCTCCTGTACCTCCGGAAGATTCAGATCTGCCTTGTCTCCGGATGCGGAGGCATTTCCGGCATCTCCCTGCTCTCCTTCCAATGTCTCATCCAGACCCAGGCAAAGAACCACCACATCGCTGTGTTCCGCCACGGTCCGGGCTTCCGCTGTCCTGTCGTTTTTCAGTCCCAGATTTTCCACCTTGTCTTTATATAAATGACAGCCTTCCGAATAATAAACACGAACCTCATCCCCGACATAATCCTGTATTCCTTCCAGCAGCGTGATAGTCCTGGAAGGAGTCCCGTAATAGTTTCCTTTCAAAGCCAGACGACTGTTGGCATTGGGCCCGATGACCCCGATTGTCTTTATCCTGTCTTTGTCCAAAGGCAAAATCCCGTCATTCTTCAGAAGGACCATGCTCTTTCGGGCGGCTTCCAATGCCGCTTCATTATGCTCTCCGGAATCCACTACCGAGTAGGGAATGCTGTCGTATTCGCATTCATCAAACATGCCCAGTTTCATTCTGGTGGTAAACAGCCTTACCGCGGATCTGGTGATATCCTCTTCTGTAATCAGGTTATCCTTTAGAGCCTGCAGTAAGTGAAGATAGGTGTTTCCGCAGTTTAAATCGCATCCTGCCTTTATGGCAAGAGCGGCAGACTCCGGAGCTGTGGAGGTAACAAGGTGCCTGGTATGAAAATCCGCGATTGCCCCACAGTCTGAGACAACATGGCCTTCAAATTTCCATTTGCCCCTCAGGATATCCCGAAGCAATGTATAGCTCCCGCAGCAGGGCTCTCCATTTGTACGGTTGTACGCTCCCATGACGCCTTCCACTTTGCCTTCCAATACACAATCCTCAAATGCAGGCAGATAGGTCTCCCACATATCCTTCTTTGATGCTGTCGCATCGAATTCGTGCCGGAGGCTTTCCGGGCCGCTGTGTACTGCAAAATGCTTGACACAGGCCGCAGACTTCAGATATCTGCCATGACCCTGCAGGCCCTTTATAAAAGCGACCCCCAGTCTCCCCGTCAGGTAAGGATCCTCGCCATAGGTTTCATGCCCTCTGCCCCATCTGGGATCCCGAAAGATATTTACATTGGGTGACCAGAAGGTGATTCCCTTATAGATATCGCGGTCTCCATGCTTTACCGCTTCGTTGTATTTCGCCCGCCCCTCGGTGGCAATGATATTCCCAATTACCTCCATAAAATGTTCATCAAACATGGCAGCCATACCGATTGCCTGGGGAAACATGGTGGCCGTGCCGCCCCTCGCGACACCATGAAGGGCTTCATTCCACCAGTTATACGCAGGAATGTTCAGCCGCTCTATGGGCGGTGCATCATATTTCAGCTGGGATGCCCTTTCCTCTATGGTCATCTGATCCACCAGCTTACGCGCACGTTTTTCCGCTTCCTGCGTTGTGATTCGGTTCGTCCTTCCTTCAACTGCTTCTGCTCCCATTTCTTCACCATCCTGTTTTTATAGCTTCCATACTCAATGATACGCATAATTGTTTCAAGAATAGAACTTTACCATGTAAAGCACTCCTGTGTTCCTATGTAAGTTCCTATAATGTACTCCCATCTACACATCTACATTTTGGGAAACAGATCCTTCAGCCCCGGATAAAGGCTCCGGTATACCCGGTATCTTTCATTATAAAGAGAAACGATTGCAGGGTCCGGCTCCACTGTAGTCCGGATTTGGACAATCTTTTCCACAATCTCCTCCACGGAAGCGTAAGCTCTGCAGCCCACCGCAGCCAGCATGGCAGCACCAAGTGCCGGCCCTTCTTCCACGGACAGGATGTCCACCTTCAGATTCAGAACATTGGCCAGGATTTCTCTCCAGAGAGGACTCTTCGCTCCGCCGCCGCACATTTTGGTCCTCTTTATCCCGGTTCCCAGGGATCGGGCAACCTCATAGGAATCCCGGATTGCAAATGCCACTCCCTCCATCATGGCAAGGGTCATATCCTTCCGGGTGGTTTCCATGGTCATGCCGACAAAGGCTCCTCTGGCATTGGGATCATTGTGGGGAGAACGCTCTCCCATCAAATAGGGAAGAAAATACACCCGGTTGCTGCCCAGATTATGAATATCCTTCTGCTCTCCGGCAAAATCCTTCGTCTTCAGGATCTCTTCCATCCACCACTTATTGCAGGAAGCAGCACTGAGCACCACTCCCATGAGATGATAATTGCCATCCGCATGGGCAAAGGCATGAAGGGCATTGTTTTTATCCACTTCAAATTGTTCACTGGAAACAAACAGGGTGCCGGAAGTACCAAGGGAAACGTTGCACCTTCCTTCCCCCACGGTACCGGTCCCCACTGCAGCAGCCGCATTGTCCCCTGCCCCTGCCACAATTTTGACATTCCCGGGTAAACCAAATTCCCCGGCGATCTCTTCTTTCATGGTTCCAACCACCTCATAGCTCTCATAGACGGCTGGAAGCTGTTCTTCGGTGACCCTGCATATCTGCATCATGTCTTTTGACCAACATCTGTTTTTCACATCAAACAGCAATGTCCCCGAGGCATCGGAAGGATCAGAAGCGTGTACTCCGGTCCACCGATATACGATATAGTCCTTTGGAAGCATAATCTTTGCAATGCGCCTGAAATGATCCGGTTCCTGTTTCCTCATCCACAGAATCTTTGGCGCGGTAAATCCGGCAAAGGCAACATTGGCCGTATCCGCCGATAAACGGTCTTTCCCGATCTCCTGATTCAGGTATTCAGTCTCCTCAGCGGTTCTCTCGTCATTCCACAGAATCGCGGGACGAATCACATGATCGCTTTTGTCCAATGCCACCAGGCCATGCATCTGTCCGCTTACTCCAATCCCGGCCACCCTGGATTTATCAATATCCAGGAGAAGTTCCCGGAGCCCATCCGATGTCTGACGATACCAATCCTCCGGATTTTGTTCCGACCAGCCCGGCTTCGGATAGGAAATGGGATATTCCCTTGATACGCTCTTTACGCAGACACCTTTTTGATTCATCAGCAGCAGTTTTACTGCTGAGGTGCCCAAATCCACTCCAATAAAATACATTTCACACCTGCCCCGTTCCTTGATGGGTCCTTGAGCCTTGATGGGTCCTTGAGGGTACTTAGTTCGATGGTACTTCCGGAACCATTTGCTTAGCCAAAAAGTATGGAATTCACAATGCTCTCCAGGTATTCCTGCCTTCCGGACCCGGGCAGCTCAGGCGCTCCCAGTTTTTCGGCATGTTCGGCAAGTTCCGTCAGGTTTGTCCCGCCTTTTCTGATCTTTGCGCCCAGTCCGGTTTCGAAGCTGGAGTATCTTTCCTTCACAAAGCGGTCAATCCTGCCGTCCTCTATGATCTGAGCAGCTTTGATGAGACCCAGGGCGAAGGTGTCCATTCCCAGGATATATCCCAGGAACATATCCTCATGGGTATTGCTGGGACGCCGGTTTTTGGCATCGAAGTTGAACCCTCCGTTTTTCAGCCCTCCGGCCTTTAAAACTTCATACATGCACATGGCTGCTTCATATACATTAAAGGGAAACTGATCCGTGTCCCACCCAAGAAGACAATCCCCCTGGTTTGCATCAATGCTTCCCAGCATCCCGTGGATCGCGCTGACCCGCAGCTCATGCTGGAAGGTATGCCCTGCCAGCGTCGCATGATTGGCTTCGATATTCAGCTTGAAATCCTGATCCAGACCATAGTCCTTCAGAAAGCCAATCGCTGTGGAAGCATCAAAATCATATTGATGCTTTGTCGGTTCCTTGGGTTTGGGTTCAATGTAAAAGTCTCCTTTGAAACCAATGCTTCTGCCGTATTCCACCGCCATTTTCATAAGTGCCGCGATGTTTTCCAGCTCGAATTTCATATCGGTATTCAGCAGTGTTTCATAGCCTTCCCTGCCTCCCCAGAATACATAGCCCCTGCCGCCCAGCTTTACGGTAAGATCCAGAGCTTTCTTGATCTGTGCCGCGGCAAAACAATATACATCCGCGGAATTGGTGCTCCCTGCCCCATTCATAAATCTTGGATTGTTGAACATATTTGCCGTAGCCCAAAGAAGCTTTTTCCCGGTGTGTTTCATCTTTTCCCTGATATAATCGGAAATCGTATCCAGACGTGCATTGGTCTCAGAGATGGTTTCGGCCTCCGGCACCAGATCCGCATCATGAAAACAGAAATATTCGATGCCCAGTTTCTCCATGAACTCAAAGCCTGCATCGACTTTTGCCCTGGCATGTTCCATGGTGCCGATCTTTGATCCAAAGCTTTTGTCTGCTGTGCCCACTCCGAACATATCAGCACCGGCCGCTCCAAGATTATGCCACCAGGCCATAGCAAAAGGAAGATGCTCCCTCATGGTTTTTCCCATAATGACCCTGTCCGCATCATAATACCGGAACGCAAAAGGATTTTTGGAAGATGGCCCTTCGTACTTTACCTTCGGAATGCTTTTGAATATTTCACCCATGATATGCCTCCCCAATTTATTCAATTCAATGATATTTTAACCCTTGTATATACTAATAGTAGGACACAGTGGGTTCGTTGTCAAGACATGAAAATGATACACTAACAAATCATGAGCCCAACAAACGATACACCAACGGATTGTGAACCAGCAAACGATACACCAACGGATTATGAACCAACAAAAGATACACCAACCGATTATAAACCAACAAGTGATACACCGGCAAAACGAATAGAGTTACGGTAATCATCCGTTGGAGTCGGCCTATCCTCACCCATACTTTCGAATGCCCTCCTGCTGAACGGTCCAGGAACCGTCTTTGGGAAAGCCCGGCGCTTCTTCTTCCGGTCCCCCTTCCCATCCGGCCGCCATCAATGCAACAGCTGTCAGCAAGGCACCATTGGCCGGAAGGTAGCACGGCAGATCACTTCGGGTGGCGTTATGTCCGTTTGCCAGAAATTGATTCTGCGGCAGATCATTTAAAAGTATGGAAACTGCAACATCCGGCTGTCCCAGCCTGGCCGCTGTCATGGCAATCATGGGATAATCCCATCCCCAGCTTTTTTTCTTTAAATCCCATTGCCTTAATACCCTGGCAAGTGTGTTTGTCATAATTCCATGATCCACATCTTCTCCCGGCAGAACCCCGAAACATGCCAGAAAGGAAGGATGATCATAGTTATATCGTGTATAGGTATCCCGGCAGTTTTCATGGGCCAGATACGCTCCTTGATACACTGGAAGTTTTGAAAGATGCTGAAGAACATCGTCCCATTTTTCACTGCGGCCTAATTTCATGCGCTCTCTCCATCTTTGTGCCACTTTTAAACCATATCTCCAGTAAGACAGCTCAAAGGATGGATTGCATACCGTCATGGGCGGATGAACTTCCTGGGCAGTGGCAATTGGTGGAGCCAGGATGTATCTTTTGTTCACTCTGTCCCAAACGACGAAATCCGCCATATATTCCGCCGTTTCCAATACCAGATCACCGTACTTCTCCAGAATTGAAACACCGGATTCCGGGCAGGCTGATTCCAGACAGGCTTTATAACAGGCTTCTGCAAAGCTGATAGGGTGGGGCTGACACCAGATCAGCAGCGGACCGATTCCGGAAGGCATGGCATCGTCCCAATCCTCCGGACCATAGCTTTTCACCCAGCGTGCTCCGGACAATCCATGTCTTTTCGCCATCCGTTTTGCTTTGGGCAAATTCGCGTTATACCAGCACAGGCTCCTCTCCAACAAAGATGTCCTTCCCCATAAAGTAAAATGATAAGCATGCCACCAATGCATTTCCAGATTGAACTTTCCATACCAACTGTTGTTCATCAGGCCGGTTTCCTGTGGCGGCGTACTGCCTGCGCAGTGAACTGCAGTAAGATATTGAGAAAGGATCAATCGCCGTTCCAGCTCTTCTGCCCCTGGATCCTTGCTGTCTGATAACTGGACTGCTCCTCCGGCAGACCAAAAATGGTTCCAATAATTGATACTGCTGCGAAAGGTGTTCTCAATTTCATCGACATCGTGCTCAAATGAACTACGCTGAAATTCAAAGCCTATCTGAAAACGATCCGATCCGGGCTGCGGGCAGATAGTAAAACAATGTGGTGCCGTCTGTTTTAAAATGCCCTGCCCGCTCCAATGAACTCTGACAAAATACCGGTCATCATCCAGGTTACGGAGAAATACTGCAGTATTTGTATCGCTCTCAACCAGATCGGTATGATGAAGCTCCGGATGCCTCCAGTCTGCAGCAGAAAGGTAATCGGGCCATCGATCCGGAAGGGAAACTCTTCCGTCGGAAAATGACCGGCCAGGAGAAGCTCCGGGAAAGGCAAGGCAAACGGTGAGCCTTCCTTCTCCCAACAAAGAAGATTCAATGGAAAAGACAACCTTGTCCCGGGCAGGATGGCAAGCTGTTCTCACCTGAACCGGTGTGGAATCCATCCTGAAAGAGCTTTTGAGTATTCCATGATAAAGATCGAGGGTTTGCCGGATATCCGTGATATCTTCCAAAACAGCTTTTGTTCCACCAACCTTTTTGAGTTCCATGCCGATCTGACCCAAATGCAAACGATGTGGATTTTGCCTTAAATAGGCGTAAAGATCCTTTTGCCCTTTGGAACTGGTTGGAAATCCCTGTTTACCCCAGGGCGTATCGTATTCCGTCATTTTAAAATCTTCATAGGACAGTCCGGAAGGCTTTGGATTCGTATGCCATCCCCATTGAGACTGCGTACATAAAGGCTGCCCTTTTTCATATGCTTCCGGGAAGCTTTGCATCCCGGTAACATCTGCCGTATAGGCAAACTCACCATTCCCCACAGACAGCGGAGCACGAATATCTGCTCTGTGATAAACGGGATTATGCCGGGTAACAAGCCGATAGCGATCGATCATCTGATATTTTCCCCTCTCGCACAGATAAATATATCATTACAAATCGTCACAAATCACCAATGCATTCCATAGGAAAGTGCATTCTATAGGAAAGTGCATTCTATGGATGAAAGGATGCATTCCATAGCTGAAAGGATTCTTTTTTACGCCAAATTTGTTTCTTCCTCTTCCTTATCCGTCTGGGCAGTTATGCACAGCCTTTCACCAGCCTTTAGTGCTATCCCAGGAGTTCTGCCATCAATGCTGTGTCCGTTCATAGCGTACCGATGGAAAAACTTCGGCAGCTGAATCGTCAACCTTGTATTCCGCAAGGATACTATGTTGCACACAAAGTATCCTGCCAATATGTCCCATTTAAAACTGATCAGGCCGGTCATAAAGTGAAGGTTTTTCACCGCGCCCTTTTTAAATCGTTCCGGGCAAGCCGGCAATATTTTAATGAAATCATCGGATACAAAAAGAAGCATTTCCTGCACGGCATTGGCAATACCCATATTGGCATCCATTTGAACAGGCACGGATTCCCCTCCGTCCAACGTTAATCCCATTTTACGCCAATCATTATGTAATGTAAACAAGTTTTTCAACACACAGGATCTGGTCAATATGTCCAGACACCTTATAGCTTTTTCGGGCTTTTCCAGTCTGGCATAGATACAGGCCATATGGGCCAGGGACCAGCCTGATTGACTGCCGGGAGTCCTTTTGCTTACCGCCAGTTCAAATCCGACAGGCATATCCATATCATCTCTGCCGACCACATATTCCTTACCCGGAAACACCGGATAGATATGAGACAAATGACGATGTGTATAACGGTCGGTAAGATCCGGATGCATCCATTCCTTTATATCACCATCTGCATTTTTTTGATATTCCGGTATCGCCTTTAAAATCGTTTCCCAGCTCTTGATTTTATCCTGATACATACCTGTAATTTTACTCGCTTCAATAATATTACGAAATAATTCTTTTACAATTGCAAAGTCCATTGTAGCATTTACGGCAGAAGGACAGGGATGTGCCATATGCTCATATTCATCCCCCGGCATAAGACTTTTTGGGGTATTTTCCGGAGATACAGAAGGATATATCTTACAGTTTCCCTTTTCATCCATCACGATATAATCGGAATAGAATTGAGCCGCTTCATACATAAAAGGAAGAATCTTTTCTTTTAAGAATTCTTCGTCGCCGGTAAATTTGTAGTAATCATAAAAATGCTGACATAGCCAGCCGGCAGCACCTATCCAGTTTAGAATCACAGGTACGATTTGATTTGGATAGCCCATACCAGGAGTTGTTCCGGCTGGAATATAAATGCCGGAACATCCAAACAACCTGCGGGCGTTTTGCCTGAAATCATCCATGAGACTCCAATAGTAATCCAAAACGGTTTTCATGGTGTATTCGAGCCCGCCTACCATGGTATGCCAATAAATCATCTGAATATTTTCATTGGCCATATTATGGGACCAGGGCAATCGGTATTTTCCCGGCCATAATCCATACAAGGGAAATGGAAGGCCGTTTTCGGCTGTTCCGCTTATCATAAGATATCGTCCGAATCTCCACATTCTTTCAATTAAAGCATTGGACGCTGTCTGCTCATATGCATTAAAAAGGAGTTCTTCGTTTGATTTATCCAGATCCTGATCAGCTATTTGAATATCTACATTATGAAACAAAGCGCCATGAAGCTTTGCATGCCTTTTTAAGCAAGCTTCATATGTGTCGTTCCAACCTTCCAGTTTTCTTTTATACTTTTCAAATTCTGTATTCCTCTGCCCGCCTACAAAAAAGCAACAGTATACAGTGATTTCATTACCATTTTTTACGCTGATCGATCTGCCATCCTGAGTGGCCAGATCGCCATCCCCAACAATTTTCATAACTGCTCCAAAATCTCTGCCATCTTCATTACGGGCAGAATAATATATGAAGTTTTTATCCGCATACTCCACCAGATTTGAGCCTTGTTCCTCTCTCATTTTCTTTGTATCCTTATCATAAGTCTCATGAAGTTGGAGAAACAGGTTTGCATTCAAATGACGCTGATTGGATGTCAGCTTATAAACCAGCATATCATCCGCCCTGGACACAAAAAGCTTTCTGGTAAATTCGCAGTCTTCTTCCTTCCAGGAAACACAAACCTCACCGGTCTCCATGTTTAATACACGCCTGTAATGATGAAAAGCATTTTTACTGTCCATGATCACTTTTATATCGCAAAGCGGGCAGGGAGAAGCAAGTCTCGCTGTATAACCTTTCTTCTTTAGTAAATCTGCTGAAATTGTATTTGCATCCCAAAAGTTCCCTTTGTCCAACTGTTTTCTCGTTTCCGACAGTGCTTCATGAATGTCCGGAAGCTCGTTTCTTTTCCCCCAGTGCCATAGTTTGCAGTGATTGATTACAATCGTCTCATCTGCTATATTCCCATACACAAGAGCGCCGATTTTGCCGTTCCCTGCCGGCAAACCTTCCCGCCACATATCTCTATGCCAAGAAGCAGGCGTTTTTAAAGTCATTTTATTTCTGTTGCCATTTTGTGTCACATGAATCACCCCTATTGCCATATCTTCTTCGCATTCATTCCAAAATCATCATCCTACTATACCGGAACGCTCGATGCTTTCTACAAAAAATTTCTGGCCGAATATATAGACGAGAGCCAGCGGTAATATGGCCATAATTGCGGATGCATTGTTTAATGTGGTTACCATGATTTCCTTCTCCCCCTGGCTTGCCCTCTCCGCCACATTGGAAAATATCTGCAACTTGCTCATCAGCAAGCCAGAGTATACAGTATCTGTCCATTGCCATGAAAAAGAAAGAAGAAAAACTGTAACCAGCAATGCAGTGGAAGAAGGAATAATTATTTTGATAAATGTCTGCATTGTATTGCATCCATCGATAAAGGCAGCTTCTTCTAATTCTTTGGGCACATTCCTGAAGTATTGCCGAAACATAAATATATACAGTCCGTTTTTCAAGCCGATACCCAGCATTGACAGAATAATTACCGGCCAGGGAGTGGAGATCAAATTCAAATGTCCCATAAAAAAGCGAAATTTAATAAATAAAGGAACCATAATCGTTTGCGGAGGAACAATCAAAGTTAAAATCACACAGAAAAACAGGGCCGTATTCCCTTTGAAACGAAATCTGGCAAACCCATAACCAGCCAAAGCAGATATTGTCATCTGCAGAAGAGCCACTATCGTGGCAAGAGCAGCTGTATTCCCCATAGTCTTAAAATATTCCGTTCTGCTGACGACATTTTTTATATTCTCCAGCGTAAAATATTTCGGAATATACTTTACCGTTGGATCCAGAAAATCTTCGAAGCTCTTAAAGGAATCAATCACTTTAACGGCAAATGGATATAGGATCACATAACACAAGCCTATAAGTATCGCTGCCCTCACAATCCTCCATATACCTTTTGATATACCTGATACAGAAAAATACTTTATTCGTATTCTTGTCAGCCTGATAGCATTTTTCCGCTCTGCTTCAACATTTGAACGGTTTCGAAAGTTGCTAACTTGAATCATGGTAAGCCTCCCTTTTTCACATTACCTTTCTTTCCGTAAGGTTAATCCAAATAATTGATTCTCCTGGATATGATCAGTGTCACCACTCCAAGTACTACTATTACAATGAAGAAATAAATCCATGACAAAGCGGACGCAAAGCCCATTCTTCCCCTTGCAAAGGCCATAGACTGGATGTAGTCCAATACTCCATAGATTGGATTGGTAAAGGTATCTATTATAGTATAGATTATATTCACAAATATCATAGGGGTCAGCATAGGAAAAGTGATTTTCCAAAATTCCTGCCATTTTGTGGCACCTTCCATTTTTGATGCTTCAAATAGAGAAGACGGTATGGATTGAAGGGCCGTTAGAAAGATTAAGATCTGGACTCCCGATGAATTTGCAATATTATAGGTGTTCTGTAAAGCATAGATGATGACCCCTACAATGGATGGAGAAATACCGGAATTGGTCAGCATCCTTTGAAGATTGAAAGAGGCAGCCATCCCTACCTTATCGAACGCAGCAACTTGATCTCCAATTTCTTCAAGAGATTCCATAGCATTATACATGGCGTTGGACTGTTCTACATCTTTTACAATACCAGTCGCAAGAATTACAGGTAGAAAAAAGACAGTCCGCGCCAAACCTCTTCCTGCAAACTTCTGATTCAGGACATTTGCGATAAAGAAGCTGAAAAGTATGACAATAATCGTATCAATCAATATGCCTTTTGCTGCAGACAATAGAATTGTCCGAAATTCCGTATCTGTCATAAACGCATCATAATAATTCTTCCATTTTACAAATGTTTTGGATATACTTCCAAAATTAATTTTTACATCATTAAAAGAATATAAAAAGGATTCCACCAAACATGGAAGAAAAATTACAAAAAAGCCAATTAAGAACGGCAATACAAAAAGATATCCATTTAAATCCTTTCTTACTGTTGAACTTAAGCCCAGTTTCTTTTCTCGCCCAGTCATACTATTTTCTCCTTTCTTAATGAACGACAGTATAATCATTGGCTTTTATCTCAATATTGTCCAGTTTCATGTCAGTATCACTATAGTTAACAAATACTTTTGTGCCGTTTTCGTAGGTTACCTGAAACAAGTCATTTTTAACCTGCTTATGATCTATTATACACTGACTGGATAAAGTCCCCAGGTCTTGATTCAATTTGTGATAAACGGACTGGATTTCATCCATCCATATATCAGCATTCGACGAATAAAAATCAGTATATTTGGTATCCGTTAAAACGAGAGGTTCCGCATCCATCAATAAATAATGAAGCCCTGCACCATTTTCAATAACCTTCAACAAGGCTTTTTTATAATCTCTGGACTGGTTCAATGGCATCCCTGTAAAATGAACATATCCTTTCAAAACCATTCCAATGAAAGGGACGGATTGCCCTTCCAGCCTTGTATTGCTCGAATCAAGCTTTACATTGGTCAGACTGTCTGCAAACTCCAGCGCATAGGCATTGCCGGAATCCAGTTTTATTTGATATCCCGCATCCTTGAATTTCTTAAGCTCCCTTACGGTTAAGACTTTAACTTCTTCCCGGGTCAACCCATCCTTTTCATCAAAATTAGAATTCAAGGACTCTCCAATTGATGAAAGATAAAGATATTTGTTATAATGCTTGCCATATTCTCCAAGGAAGGAATCTACGACAGAACGATATCTTATGGGATTAACAAGCACCGCCATCCGATCATATCTTGCATCGTTACTGGCTGGGCTAAAGGATGAAACCACCGCGGAATTCTTGTTCAAAGTCCTGGCAAAATCCTTCCTGGAAGATATTGCATTCCCCTTTTTATAGATTTTTGTAATATCAACGTCCATAAAAGAGTCACAGTCCTGCTGCTCGGCATATCGAATGAACTCCAGATATCCATTATGACCTCCCAGGCTTTTTTCAATTTTCAACTTTGATGGCGAACTATAATCCAATCCACCGTTTATCATACCGGAGTACAATATTGATATATTGCCAATACTCTTCGAAACCATTTTATTCAGTATGGTCTGAGCTTGCTGAAAGGTTGTCACCGGTACATCCCGATTCATTGGAACTCCTGCAACCTTTATCTTCTTGGTTATTGCTCCGATTAACTGGATATCCATCGACATCTGATTGTCTTCAAGCTTATCCTTTATAACACCCGTATGTAATAAGTACTCCTGATAATATCTGGCCATACCAGAATAAGAAGCATTATCCCCATATAAAAAATGATAGCGAACAACATATGGTGTAACAGGAGTAATCCTTGAAAATGCAAGGGCAACTCCTTCCCGATTCAATTGGTCATACCAAAAATAGTGGAAATAGGGGCTGATCGTATTGTAATCTGAATGAGGATTATGCGTCATAGCGGTAACTCCACCTAGTGCCTCCCCATTTTCCACTATAGCGAACACTGCTGAATGATTCATTTTTGCTCCGAATATTGGAAATGTATTGCCGTACTCCAATGTTTCCAAATTCTGATGCTTGATACCAAAATCCGGGCCATAAAATGGAACATCCATGCTGTTTTCCTTATATACATTCGTATCATTGTGAATGATCATACCGCTTCCTTCGGGAACAAATAAATAGCCTTCTTCTTCCGGAAGGGTTGCTCCAAAACTCTGCAGCAACTGAACCCTGGTCAGGTAAAAACCTTTATTGTATTTTATGTTCTTTGTATCGATACGAACGATAAAATCCCTGTCCTGCAATTCATAGATAACAGGGATCTCAAAGTAAGGTGTGGTATTATAGTATTTCACTCCTCCAATAGCCTCAGATTCCTGCTGAATCGTTTTTTCTGTAATTTCAAGCATTTTTGTCATCTTAGTCAACTTTTTCTCGGTAACGGCTGACAGATTGCTTTTCAGAACATAGATCTTATCCAATTTCTTAATAAGTGGATATCTTTCCTGATAGGATTTTCGCTCTAAGGCATCCAGCTTATCATAAGAAACCAGTTCATAATTATTAGCAAAATCGCTGTATTGAATCAGATTCATCTCGCCATCGTCAATCTTCTTTTTCATCAATTTATCATAGTATTGATAAGTATCTACGGTGAATGCAGGTACAATAAGCTTATTCTTACTGTCAGAACCAAAGATGTATTTTACCAATAATTGTTGGCCCTTTGACTCTACAATTACCTTGTTTTCTTCCTGAAAACAATCAGGATAAGAGCTTAATGTTGAAAAGTGCTGACCGACATCTGCGTACTCCAGACTCACCTGACTATATAAGAGCTTTTTAGCTTCATCGGACAGCTGATTCTTCTTGTTGTCCATATATCGGTAAGCCCCTCTGTTGGAGAAAAATATCTTATTGGTATGCTTATCAAGAACGGCAATATCATAGTATTTACCAATGTATAAAGCCAAATACTTATTCTCCATCTTAAGCTCCATCTGATTCAATACTGAAAACTCCTCTTCTGATGAGGAATATTCCTGCGGGGATATACCACTTGTATCCAAAACCACTGCGTCATGCGCAGGGAGATATTGATCGCTTGTATATCTCTCATGAGAAACGGTCCGGGCACTATTGCAGCTTGTAAGCATAAGCGTAAAGATCAACATCAGGGAAGAAACAATTCTTAATGCCTTTCTATTTTCAACAGGTTTCATTGCGCAACCTCCATTTCCTATCACATGCAATTCATATGCATATTAATAACGGACTCGGATCATAATCTCATCAATAACCGTAGAAGCAAAAATAACCACTTGCTGAACGAGATTGAACAATAGCAACACCAAATACGCTAAAATAGCCATGCCCAATACAGTAAAAATGCATATTACGAGAGTCCTTGCAAGAGTATACTGATGGGTAACCAGCATACCTGTCACCAGCAAGAAACCCGTCCATACCAGAGATATCGTATTTATCATCTTATAGAAAACAGCTTCGTTCAATACAAAGAAATTACTTAAAAATACCAAAAGAAACTGAATGAGAATAAATGGAACCAGGGCATAGGCAGTCGCAATGCAAATATCCCGAAACGTTCCTTCGCCATCCCCCAAACAAGTCAGACACCAATTTGCAGTACACCATAATATATAGAGAATCAGAGATGTAGCGATTGTACTCAGGAAATTGTAATCTACACCACCTGAAGTATTAAAAAGATATCCCGAATAAAAGTTGGACGCAATCGATACCAGGATGGAAGCAATCAATAGTACAACAGCAGTTTCAAGACTCCCTCTTCCCTCATGCTTTATTTCCCAAAACCCTTTAAAAGGGTGAACAGACAAATATAATGCATAACCCAGTTCATTTCCCAGCCTCTTCATTCCTGCTCCCTCCAATCATCTGAAACAATCCATTTCCTTTACAATCCTCTTGCATATCTTTTAGCTTTATTCACTATACTTCGGATAGTAAAGAAAAGGCAAATTCCTATTAGACCAATAAACACATAGGGAAACACATGCCGTGCCTGTTCTTTTCGAAGCATTTCCTTGGCTTCCGAATATTCTCCTATATCATTGGAGTACTCAAAATAGGACATGGCTTCTCTATACTTTCCTTCATTCATTTTGGCATTTCCCAGCCCGATAAAGGCATGTTGAAAATTCGTATTCGATTCTGCTACTTCCTTCCATTTATCATATGTTAAGGAATACTTGCCATCAGCATAAAGTATAGTCGCTTCCATAATCTTATTTCCATAGTCCGTTAAATCAAACAATACCAATTGACTTAAGGCATTATCCAAAACGACAAGTCTGTTCCCAAGGTAATCTATTGCTGCAGGCCTTTCGAAATTGCCTTTACAGTTCCCAATTCTGCCGAAAACATAGAGAAGATCTCCTTCACCGTTGTAAGTAAATATCTTTCCATCATTACTGTCCAGTAAACTATATACATTTCCTGGGCCCAAAGCTACATCAATTATCTTTGATGGACTGCCGGAAGGATCATGCACGAAATTGAAATCCCCTATAGGAGGCAATATTCCGTTCCGTTTCAAAACATCTTTCCCTGTGGAATTGATCTTCTTAACAGGTGAAATTGATGTATCTCCCGTAGCTGCTTTTCCTGCCTCCTTCGCTGATATGGAGGAAATCGTTCCCCATAAGAATCCTTTTTCATCAATTTTTAGATTATTATATTCAGTTGGTACAAACAGAGACATTTGAGCACGCTGAGCCTGGCTGGAAAACAAACGCCAGATACGATCCATAGCAGTCAGCTTAACCGAAGGTGCCCCTGTATAGCCCATAAAAGATCCATTCGAATCAAATTGCATAAATCCCATATTGATATTTCTGGCAATCACAGATACCCGATTTATAGAATCCACAACCAGCTTAACAGGAAGAAACTGATCAATGGAACTCCCCACGATATTTTTTGGCTTTTTAATAACAGAAGAAATATTTCCTTCCTGATCAGACGCTATAATTCGGTTGTTTTCTGTATCTGCAATATAGATAACCCCTTCCCTGGTAACGAATAATCCTTCCGGCTTTTTCAATGGTGATTCCTGGCCTTCATAAAAAAATTTATCTATGATCTTTACCGGGGACAGTTCCTTATCGTAAATCTCTATCGTTCCCGTATCGGAGTCCAATACGTAGATCTGCTCCTCTTCCGTCACAAACATATCAATAGGATTGGCCATCTTTGTTCCATTCCTGTCCATCAGGGTCAAGGCCCTTTGAAATTGATAAGGGTCCGGAATCGGAACATCCTCCATATCTGTTGTATATACATATGATCTGTCCTTAGATCGATCCTGGTCCGCATATATGGGCTTTTGCAGCAAAAGAGTCATGCAAACAAACATAATGAAGAAGAGCAAAACTTTTTTATAGCGGTTTTTATTTACTACAGCTCTCAATGTATACACCTCATTCTTTCATACCGGATGTCGCCATCGTTTCAATGATATTAGACTGGGATACAATAAAGACCAGCAATGGAAAAGCAATCATAATAATTGAAATCGCTGCTCCGACACCTGCTCTAGCCAGTCCACCAGACGTTATCTGGCTTAGAGCATAGAACAATGTCTTTTTGCTTTCTGTATAAATATATGGCGTTGCCCCCTTATTCCAGAGGCTGTTTACTGAAAAGATCATAAGAGTCAACC
>ENA-UOOI01001608-UOOI01001608.1-fermentation-metagenome-genome-assembly--contig:-NODE-1608-length-22715-cov-3.639629_pt1 | contig 22715 bp, 19 predicted proteins | sample MGYA00245779_ERZ724027 | MGnify/ENA primary metagenome ERZ724027 (study PRJEB28704, sample SAMN03018318) | fermentation metagenome | biome: anthropogenic terrestrial biome; feature: soil; material...
TCCTGGGTTAGGTCTCGGAAGTGCTTGGGCGATTCCCCGAGACCTAACCCAGGAGGATCAGGTTCAGTCCATGGTGGATGAAGTGATGGAGCGCTCTGGCCGAATTGACATTTTGGTGAACAACGCTGGCGGTTACCCCAAGGAAATGTACGATATTTCCATCCACTCTCCTCTGAAAATCTGGGAATGGAAGCCAGAACAGTGGGATCAGATCATCCGCACCAACCTGCGAATTCCCTTCTTGTGTATGAATAAAGTAACGCCGGTAATGAAAGAGCAGAAGTTTGGCGATATTGTCAGTATCTCCTCCCGAATGGGGCGGATTGCCTCTCAGATGGGAGCCTACGCGGTGGCAAAGGCTGGGATTATTACCCTTACCAAGACCGTCGCGATTCAAATGAAGGAGTTTGGAATCAAGTGTAACGCAGTTGCACCGACCCTCACGGATACGCCGGGTCAGCGGGTGTATAATACCTCGGTGGGAGAAGATGGCATCCAAATGGGCGACGCACGTCATGTCGCGCTGGCCGTTCGCTACCTTCTCTGTGACACTCCGCCAGTAATGACCGGACAAGTGCTAGATCTTTTTAGCACCCTTTAATACCGACCCCGAATCACCTCTGATTCATTCCATATGTTGTTGTAGAATGTTCCGCTTGGGCGGAACAAAAGGGCAGCCCCTCCGCATTACGCGGAGGGGCCGTTCTTTCTTTATTGAAGGTTTTATCGGTCATCCAGCGGGACGAAGGGGAGGTTCGGCGCCACGGACTTGTAGGCCGGACGCATAATACGTCCCGGGTTCACATAGATCTCTTCAATCCGATGAGCGCACCAGCCTACCATTCGGGCGGTGGCAAAGAGAGGCGTAAAGAGATCCTCAGGAATATTCAGGATGGAGTAGACCAGACCGGAGTACAAGTCTACATTGGCGCACATCGCCTTATCACTGCCAGTGACGGCACGGAATACATCCGGTGTCAGTCGCTCGATGGATTCGATGAGGTTCAGGCGATCAGCCATGCCGTTTTTTTCCGCTAGGGAGCGGGCAAAGCGCTTTAAAATCTTGGCTCGGGGGTCGGACAGTGTGTAGACTGCGTGCCCCATACCGTAGATCAGTCCGGAACCATCGCCCAACTCTTTGTTGAGGATACGAGCCAGTACGGAACGAATTTCGTTGTCATCCTTCCAGTCCTTGGTATTCTCCGAAACCACATCCACCATCTGTTTACAGCGGATGTTGGCGCCGCCGTGGCGTGGTCCTTTGAGGGAACCAACGCCGGCTGCGATAGAGGAGAAAATATCAGTGTAGGAGGAGGAGATCACTCGGGTACTGAAGGTAGAGTTGTTACCGCCGCCATGCTCTGCGTGGAGCACCAAACACAGATCCAGAAGCTTGGCTTCTTCATCAGTGAAGACGCGGTCATCCCGAGAGGCCGCCAGGAAGTTCTCCGCTGTACCATGGCTGGACATGGCTCGGTGGAGGTAGAGAGAGCCGCCGTCGATGTAGCAGCGTTTGGCAGCATAGCCGTGGGCAATGATCATAGGAGTTTGGGCGATGAGCAACATGGCTAAACGGAGCTCATTTTCCAGAGTCATAGTTTCCGGATCTGTGTCATAGGAATAGAGGGTCAGAATGCTCCGAGCCAGCTTGTTCATCAAGTTGTTACTGGGGGCACGCAGAATCTGATCTTCCGTGAACATGGGGGGCAGGGGACGCATTTCGTCCAGCACCTGATTGAAGCCGTTCAGTTCCTCTCGGGTGGGCAGATGGCCCATCAGCAGTAGGAAGGCAGTTTCCTCGTAGCCAAACCGACCCTCGGAAGTGAAACCGCGGATCAAATCCTCTACGTTGATACCGCGGTATACCAGTTTGCCGGGCATAGGAGCGCGCTCTCCGTTCTGCATGTAGTAACCGTAGACATTGCCGATCTGGGTGACCCCGATCATAACGCCGGTGCCATCACTGTTGCGGAGTCCGCGTTTGATGTCGGAGCGGGCGTAGGCCTTTGGGTTAATCCAGTTGGAGCGACTGAACGTTTGGCTCATATCATGGATGAAATCATTGGCTGTGGAAGACAACGTAGTGGCCATTATAGTACCCTCTTTCCTCGGCATATAGTTATTTTCCTTAGTATAAGACAACCCAAATTTGAAGTCAACAAAAATTGAATTATTCTCGAAAAGACTGTCAAAAATAGCCTATTTTTCGCGTGAAAAACGGGGGAAAGTTGAACAGAATGAAACATGAAAAGACGTAGCTTGCACAAGAACAAGAATCCGGTCTGGCGTACCCTTCGAGCCGCCTTTCTGTTGACCTTGGCGGTGTTTTTCCTGCCTGCAGCAGTGTTTGGCGGAGACACCCGGGGTGGAACGATGACGGAACCGGAACAGGTGGTCAGTGCGGAAGAAACCGAGCTGACTGCGGAAGAAACCCGACCCGAGGAGGAGGCGTTAAGCGGAGACACAAGCCAGGAGGAGCAGACCCAGACCAAGACGGTCAAAACCCAATCGGTTACCTTAAAGGTAAAGGTGGGAAGCAAGGTGAAGAAGATGGATCTGGAGGAGTACCTGTGGGGAGTGGTGGCAGCGGAAATGCCAGCGTCCTTTGAGGAGGAAGCGCTTAAAGCCCAGGCCATCGCTGCACGGACATATACCTTGTATCGGATGGAAACCCCCAGCCCCAACCACAAAAATGCAGACATCTGTACCGATCCTGGTTGCTGCCAGGCATGGATCACCTACGATGATCGTCTGAAGGCCTGGAGTGACAGCACAGAGAAGGTGTTTGCAAAGAAAATCACAGCTGCCATTGAAGAGACCCGGGGGCAGGTGATTTACTACGAGGACAAGCCCATTATGGCGGCGTTCCATGCCACAAGTGCTGGAGTAACCAAATCGGCGGAAGAGGTTTGGGGGAAAGATGTGGCGTACTTACAGGCGGTCAAGAGTCCGGAAACCGAGGAACAGGTTCCAAATTACTACAGTGTGGTGAAGGTGACCACCAGCAAGTTTAAAGAGGTGTTTGAAAAAAAATATCCCAAGGCTGAGCTGGGGTCAAAACCCAAGAAGTGGTTTGGGAAAGTCAGGTATGACGAGGGCGGCCTGCCGGCGTCCATTGTGGTGGGCGGACTAAAAGTACCGACCTCCACCCTGAGAACGTTGTTTGGGCTGCGAAGCTCTAGCCTGACCATAGAGTGTGATGGAAAGAACGTGACCTTTTATGTCACCGGATACGGCCACGGGGTTGGAATGAGTCAGTACGGCGCCGATGCCCTAGCGAAAAAGGGAAAGAACGCGAAAGCCATTTTACAGCACTACTACACCGGAGTGGAAATCCGCAGTATGTTTTCCTAAAAGCACAGCAAAAACGGGAGCGCAGTATGCGTTCCCGTTTTTGCTGTGTGGAAGCATTCCGACTGTGGTGTGCAAAGGGTAGAAAAGCAAGGCGCTCCAAGGAGCTCAGGCCAAACGTTTTGATGTGGTTCTAAGAGACAGCAGCGCGTAGATCAATGTCAGAAATTCTGTTAGGGGCATGATCCACCGGATGGTCTGGGGGCTAAATTGTGCCGGCAGAATCAGAATGAAGACGGCAGATAAAAGAATGCCCCGGGACAGGGAGAGCACCAGGGATTGCAGGGAACAGAGGGTGGATGCTAGGAAGTAGCATGCCGGCGGAGATAAAGATAGACCACAGGGTGGTGATGCTGGAGGCACCGGCGCTGGCCACGGGGCCCAGTAGTGCCCGACGCAGATCATATCCACGCTGGTGTAGATGGATGTGATCAAAGCACTTGAACAAGAACCCACTGTCCGATGTGATTTTTTCAATCCCGACATCAGCCATCTGTGCTACCGAGTATCAACATTTTTCCCAATAAACTTTCGGGCTGACATATTAAGCATAGCAGATTACCTTATTTAGTAAAATGGAGATAACAGATTTAAATAGATCAAATAGGAGTATAGAAAGAGCCTTAGGGAATAGATAGAACGATTAAAAGCCGGGCTTTGAGAGAGTACAAGGAGACTGCGATGTTTTGGAAGGCAAAAGGCGGATGCGTTCGCATTGGTAATACGGATATGGACTATGTCTCATTTGGAAAAGGCACTGATACTTTGGTTATGATTCCTGGTTTGGGTGACGGGTTGTCTACGGTCAAGGGTATGGCTCCTGTCCTTGCGATGACATACAGGGCATATGCAAAAAAGTACACGGTATATATGTTCAGCAGAAAAAATGATATGCCGGAAGGGTATTCTACAAGAGATATGGCAAAAGACCAGGCGGAAGCATTGAAAACACTTGGACTTTCAAGTGTCGATGTGTTAGGCGTATCGCAAGGCGGTATGATTGCCCAGTACCTCGCAATTGATTATCCTGATCTGGTACGCAAGCTTGTTTTGGCGGTTACGCTATCCAAACAAAACGAAACGGTACAAAGGGTTGTCAGGGATTGGATTGCGATGGCAGAACACGGAAATTATAAGGCGCTAATGATTGATACTGCGGAAAAATCGTATTCTGAGAAATTTCTCAAAAAATATCGCATGCTCTATCCACTCCTTGGGATGGTAGGCAGGCCGAAAAAGGTGAGCCGCTTTCTCATAGAGGCAACTTCTTGTATTGGTCATGATGCGTATGCTGAACTCTATAAAATTGTGTGTCCGACTCTCGTAGTTGGTGGCGGCAGGGACAAGATTGTCGGCGCTGCTGCTTCTGCTGAATTGGCCGAACAGATCACGGACAGCGAACTGTTTATCTATAAAGGACTCGGACACGCAGCATACAAGGAAGCAAAAGACTTCAAAGCTCGAATCCTGGGTTTTTCATCCAAATAGTTTGGAAGTGTAGGAATGAGAACAGATTGGCTTATAGATGGAACAAGGGGATTGGCAAGCGAAAAACAAAAGAAATGTCAAACACACCACAGTGATTGCGCTAGTCCTTACTCAAAGGAGCGACTCTGATTACTTGCATGAAAAGCCTGCTATAGAAATGGGGAATCATCGAAGCGCCTCTGCTCAACTGAGCACCCAAGCTCAGTAAGCAGGGCGAAATAATCTGTTTCAAGCCATGAATTTCGGCAAAGGATATTTACAATTCTTTCGTGTAAAGCTGTACAGTGGTTGGAATGTACCCAAAAGGGATAGGGACACATGGGTATATGGATCAGAAGAAATGAAGTGGACAAGCCGGGATAACGGCGTGCTTGTCCTTCGCAAAATCTGCAATCGGCCACAAATATAACGCCTACACAGCCAATGAACATTTCCCGGCCGTATCTAGAACGTTCACCATAATATCAAAGTGTGTTGTTCGTTGTAATCTGCACAATCATAATGGTAAGCTGCATGAGGCCAGCAGAGGTGCCAAGCCAATCGAGCTGGAGGCGATAGCAGGCAGCACAAAGTGTTTAATAAGTGTGGAGATCTTTACGGTCGCTAATTGATTTTGCGTTTCTTGGTCCATGACACATTTAAACAGAATGGATTTCTGCTGACTACTTTCAGCAGCATTTGCAGTATCCAATTTAGTAAAACATGAAATAGCCAGACAGCCAATTGGCTGTCTGGCTATTTCATGTCCGAAGGAGAGGCACAAACCACATGGCAAACGAGCAGAAGTACGCGGCTCTAAAGGCATCCACCCTTTGCGTTACACCGGGTTATATTGAATATAAAGGAGCTGTCTTTTGGGCATTAGCTCCATGCGAAATTGGTTAGGGAGATAAAGGTAAGGCTTTTTTTTCAGGTGTACTGCGCCGGAGCGTTTCAGCACTTCGGCAACAAACTGGGAACAAAAATACCGATTTTCCCATTTATAGGGAATCTGCAAATGACACAGAATCGCACCCAACGTAGAGTAACAATATTGCTCTCGTTTCCGGCGAAATTCCTCAATGCACTCGGTTAGTTTTTCATAGGCCTCATCCGTAACCTCTAGCTGATAGCAAACGCTCTTTTTCACGCCATGACGGCGATATTTGGTGAGGTTTTCCTCGCAGAAGCCTTTGCGATTAAAGCTATAATAAACGTCCGGGTTCTCGTCTAACCCGATTGCAGCATGGGTGTATCCAAAACCGCAGGCCAGATAGATTAGGGTGGATCCCCAGTCGGAATACTTTGTCAGCATAATATTGACTTGTTTCATGCCCCGTCCTCACTTTTGCGGATTCTCTTGTTTAAGAGCATCAATGGATCAAACTGCAGAATAAGATTATGCAACCCAAGGGTGCAAGTTGCTTTCTTCTCCCGATTCAAAATAATTATACCATACATTCTTGTTTGTAGCACACATTTTTTTAATGGGTGTAGCCCATATTGGAAAATAAGTGCATCATTATATTACGAATGCTCCGCAGAAGGGAGTTGGCGCGTTTCTGCCGAATAGGTGTGGCTCGGATTGCGGAAACAAAACAATGCTGCGAAAGGATATAGAATGGCAGCAAGTCCAATGCAGTTGCGATAAATGTTTGAGGGATAGCGTTCCATTCTAACCAGTCAGGTTACAGGCGGCAGCCATTCCTATGTCAGTGTTGTTCACAACTGCAAAACTGGTGTACTTTTGCGTAGATATCTTCTTAGACTACCCATTTGGGGAGCGTTGATTGCGTTTTGTCTATGATGAGATAACAATACGCAGAAAGAATCTTATCTTTTGCCTGTTTCAGAGAAGGAGGAGAAATCTGCAGGCAACGCCCATGTAGTACGGTTGGTAACCCAGGTTCTGTTAGAGGGGGAACGGGCAGGTGAGACTCTGGTTGAGAAGATTACCCAGATATTCACGTGCTACCTGGAAAACACCGTTATGATGCAGTGGGACGCAGAGCTGGGAGTATGCCTATAACGCAGGTCGGCACTGCGAAACCCATGACTATATCCGTCAGGCACTGGCGATGTATGAGAAAAGCGGGAAGCCCGGAAGTGCTCGACATCATGAGGAAGATTCCTGCCTTAGTGCTGAGCCGCGGACTTACTCCGCCCGAGATGTCGGTTACCAGTAATTTGCCCTTAATGATGAACGGTGGCAAAGACTTTTGCCGCTGGAGCAAGCGGGATCGCGTGTTGGCTACCACCATTAGCAAGTTGTTTGAGAGGGTCTTTGGAAGGTACGATAAGGGAATGGTGGTGAGAGCAAATAAGAAAAGGGTGGAGATACCTGTGAGAGCCTCTCTTTCTGCTCAGCCGGGGCAGATTGAAGACTGAGGCAGGAGGTACCATGGAGATCACCCTTGCCAACGTCTTGATTCAGGTGCGTTTGAATCTGTTCCATGGACAGGCAGAGGGAGCGGTGGTCTAGGAGCTAATGGAGTGCGGCAAGAAGGAGTGGTTGTCCCGCGGTGAGCTATATATTAGTTTATCAGCAAAAGGAAGGATCCGTTTGAGGAGGAAAAGGAACATGGTCAATACTACCATTGCGTTGATTCCAGCTTATGAACCGACCCCGGAGTTAGTAAACCTTGCCCAAGCCCTTTCGAGAGGCGGTTTCACTGTGGTGGTGGTCAATGACGGCAGCAGATCAGAGTATCTGCCTACCTTTCGCTAGACAGAAGCATATGGGACGGTGCTGTCTTATGAGGAAAACTGTGGGAAGGGACATGCGTTGAAAACTGGCTTTTCCCACATCATACACAGCTGTGAACCGGAAAGCATTGTGGTGACCCTGGACACAGATGGACAACACAGCGTAAGGGATGCCCTGAGGGTGGCAGAGCAGACCGCGGGGCAGCCAGACACATTGATTCTGGGCGTACGCACCTTTGGGACGGATACGCCGCTGCGGAGCCGGTTTGGCAACACTGTGACCCGGGGGGTGTACCGGATTTCCACAGGGAACCGAATTCGTGATACCCAGACAGGACTGCGCGGGTGTGACGAGGGACTGCTGTCCACGTTGCTGGAGGTTCCGGGAGAACGGTTTGAGTACGAAATGAATATGCTGATGGCCTGCCCTAAGCTGGGGATTCCCATCCGAGAGATACCCATCGAGACCATTTATCAGAATGGAAACAAAAGCGCCCATTTCCGTATGCTGGAGGATTCTGTACGAATCTACGCCAACATTTTGGAATTTGCTGCGTCTTCTTTGATTGGCTTTTTGGTGGACTGCGGATTGTACAGTCTGCTGGTTGTAATGCTCTCCGGACTTGGAACCACGGTGAGTATTCCTTTGGCGAACGTTGAAGCAAGAGTGGTCAGCGCAGCGACCAACTTTACCATAAATAAGCGCGTTGTATTCCGGCATCAGGGAAGTGCCTGGAAGGTCGGTGTCCAGTATTTTGGACTGGCAGCCTGCATCCTGTGTGGAAATGCGGTGCTGCTCAGTGTTATGATAACCGGACTGGGTATGAACAAATTTGCCGCCAAGTTGGTGACAGAGCTGACCTTTGCCCTGCTGCGGCTGTGTCTGAACTTGGGCTATCCAACTTTGCTGTCCCGGAATGCATGGCACTGCGGGATCATGACCCTTACCATAGGCAGCTGTCTTCACGGCATTTTTGACATTTACGGAACCTTTGCGCCCCTGATTTGTGTTTACTGGGTTGCCGAAGCAGGTCTGATGGCGCTGAGGCTTAGTGGGTATTTAATGGAACGCATTGGGACGTCTTGCGCACCGCCCTGCGTAAAAAAAACACATCACAACCGTTGATGTGTTTTTTGCTGTGATAGGAAAGATCGGGAGCAATGGAAGAAGAAATTGCGATTGCTTTTTAAATTAATCATGCTATAATACTGTCAATAGCGTCTCTGACGAGGGCGAGATACTGCATTTTACAGATGGAATCCCTGTATAAGATGGGGAACAGAACCGAGAATAGAGGTACTGGCATGAAACGAAAATTTCCGTTCCGCATGACCCCGGCAAAGGTGGTTATGCTGGGGTTTTTAGGATTGATTCTAGCGGGAACGCTGCTGTTGATGCTGCCAATGGCGTCTGTGAATCCAGGAGGGGCGGGGTTCCTGACCTCTTTTTTTACGGCCACCTCTGCGACCTGCGTAACTGGTTTGGTGGTCTTAGATACCGCTACGGGGTGGACGTTATTTGGTCAAATTGTCATTCTGATGTTGATTCAAATTGGCGGCATGGGTGTGGTTACCGTAGCCGTATCCCTGTCTCAGATTGCGGGACGTAGGATTGGCCTGACCAGCCGCTTTTTCCTCCAGGAGTCCATCGGCGCACCCCAGATTGGGGGAATCATCCGTTCCCTGAAGTTTATCCTGCGGGCGACCATGGCCATTGAAGGAATCGGAGCCTGTCTGTTTGCCATTCGCTTTATTCCACGCTTTGGCCCTCTGCGAGGGATTTGGTACGGCATCTTCCACTCTGTCTCCGCGTTCTGCAACGCCGGTTTTGATTTGATGGGTGAGTCAGCACCTTTTTCCTCCCTGACTGGATATGTAGGTGACCCCTTGGTAAACCTAACCACAATGGGATTGATTATCGTAGGCGGCATCGGATTTTTTGTCTGGGGAGATCTGGCGCGGAATAAGTATCATGTTCGATCCTATACGCTTCAGACAAAGGTGGTGCTCACCACCACGGCGCTGCTTATTCTGGTGCCCTTCCTCTGGTTTTTCTTCTGTGAGTTCAATACTTGGGAGGAACTTTCTACAGGACAGCATTTCCTGGCGTCTCTGTTTCAGTCCGTTACCCCACGCACCGCCGGTTTTAACACCATAGATGAGGCGGGATTAAGCGGCGGGTCCACACTGCTAACCATCTGCCTGATGCTGGTAGGCGGATCGCCGTCCTCCACCGCAGGGGGAATCAAGACCACGACCTTGGCGGTACTGTTCTTGTCGGTTCGTTCTGGGTTCAAGGGAACGAATGAGGTACACTGCTACAACAGAAAAATCCCGCAGCCCGTGATTATGCGTGCGCTGGTGGTCACTGTGCTCTATGGCACCATGTTCCTGCTGGCCGGTCTGTGCATCAGTCAGATGGAGTCCATTCTCTTGGTAGATTCCCTGTTTGAGTGTGCTTCTGCTATCGGAACCGTAGGGTTAACCCTGGGTGTTACCAGCAAGTTGCATGTGATGTCGAAGATAATCTTGATTATGTTGATGTACTTTGGTAGAATTGGCGGTCTAACCATGGTTTACGCAGTGTCGGGAGGCACCAAACGGCTGCAGCATACCCTCCCGGAAGAATCAATCGGAATAGGATAAGGAGAACGTGATGGCAAAATCAATTTTACTGATTGGCCTGGGTCGATTTGGGTATCATATGGCGACCAAGATGAAGGAAATGAAGGATCAGATCCTGGGCATTGACATCAAGGAGGAGATGGTGGATCAGTGCCTGCCTTATGTCACCAACGCGCAGATCGCAGATGCCACCAACGAAAATGTGATTCGATCCCTGGGAGTCCGGAACTTTGACGTGTGCATCGTTACCATAGCGGATAACTTTCAGGCTTCCCTGGAGGTAACGTCGCTACTGAAAGATTGCGGAGCCAAGTTTGTGGTGTCCAGGGCGGCAGGAGAGGTACATGCAAAGTTTTTGCTGCGTAACGGCGCCGATGAGGTCATCTATCCTGAAAAGGATATGGCCATCCACGGGGCGGTGAAGTATTCGGTGGATCATGTATTTGATTTCTTCGAGCTGACGCCCCAATACTCAATTTACGAGACCTCGGTGCCAAACAACTGGATCGGAAAGAATATTGTAGAGCTTCAGGTTCGTACCAAGTACCACATTAACATTCTTGCAATCCGCAAAGGAGAACAAGTTGATCCCATGGTGAGCCCTGTATACAAATTCACGGGAGAGGAATCCATCTTTATCTTGGGCAATAATCGAGATATTCGCCCCTTCTTATAATGCAATTCGAAACCTTAGCACTCGAAACAACGGAGTGCTAAGGTTTACGTTTTGTTCACAGTTTTTACACCCCCTATTCATAAAGGAAGCCTATCCTACAAGTGTAGAATTCGTTTCGGAAAGCTGAGCAGAAAAGGCCCTGCCAGGAATCCAGAGATTTGGAAACAACCTGCTTATGGGGCGTTTTACAGAGGTAAAGCGTCCCATTTTCTTTTTATCCTCGGGTGATAGGTAGGCAGGGATTCCGGGTATTCTAAAAGTGAGCGAAAAGGGAGGAGGAATTAGAGTTGTATTTTTTTACCTATGAGAGCGAGTTACCAGGGAACGTAGGATTTTCCCTCTTTGGCACGTCACATCTGTGCTGGATCGGCGGAGACATACTGGGGGTAATTCTGCTGACGGTGCTATTTCTTCAGGAGCCCGCTTATAAGCAGCGAAAGCTCTCCCGGCTCCTGGCTGTGGTGACCTGTCTGTTGATTGTGGCGGAAAAGGTGGCTTTGGCGCTGCTGGGGCATCTGACGGTGGAAAGTCTGCCACTGCACCTGTGTGAACTGGCGCCTTTCCTGTATTTGCTCTTCTCTTGGCGGAATTGGGATTGGCTGGGACAAGTCATCTATGTGCTCTGTCTGCCAGGTGCCCTAGCGGCTCTGGTGTTTCCTGACTGGTCAGCCTATCCCCAGTGGAACTTTATGAATCTAAGCAGCTTCCTGGTTCACGGACTTTTGATTCTATTTCCTGTGCTCCAGCTGGCTGCCCATACGATCCGCCCCAGGTTGTCCGCCATCTGGAAACCCATGGTGTTTCTGGCCCTGATTGCCCCGCCCATCTGGTTCTTCAATCATACCTACGGAACCAATTACCTTTTTCTCAACAATGGTTCTCCCAATTCCCCGTTATCCTTGCTGTTAGACGTGGCGGGACCTATCTGGTACCTGCCAGCTTACGCTTTGTTGGTGGTAATTCTCATGGTACTGCTCTTGCTGCCCTGGAGGAAGAGCCGGGAGTAGACGGCGTAAAATGTACTGAGAGGTCGCTTACATCACCAAGCGGCCTCTTTTTTTGATTCGTTTCGATGCGTCGAAACGAATGATTTTTCGCGCCTGAGCGCTCCAGATGGAAAAAAAGACCACCTTGCCAGAAATTTGCAGTATAGTCCCGTCCAATTCCCATAAACTGAATGGAAAGAGCGGTTTGATAGGAGGAAGGCAAATGAAACGTACGTTAACTGCGGTACTGGCCGCGTTTCTGCTCTGGCAGGTGGTACCAACCGCCTTTGCCGCCACGGAGAATACTGCCGGAGCCTCCGGTGCTAAGGTAGCGGTCTCGGCGAAAAGCGTCATTTTGGTGGAGCGGGAGACCGGTACTGTGCTGTATCAGCAGGCCGAGCATGAGAAGTTGGAACCCGCCTCTGTGACCAAGGTAATGACCATGCTGTTGGTAGCAGAGGCTATTGATGCAGGTCAAATTTCCTTGGATGATCAGGTCACTTGTTCTGCTTATGCGGCCTCAATGGGTGGCAGTCAGGTGTACCTGGAGGAAGGGGAGCAGATGTCGGTGCACGATTTGCTCAAGTCAGTTGCGGTGGCCTCGGGGAACGATGCAGCGGTGGTGCTGGCGGAGTATCTAGCCGGAAGTGAGCCGGAATTTGTGGATAAAATGAACCAGCGGGCAAAAGAGCTGGGGATGAAGGACACAAATTTCTGTAACTGTAACGGGCTGCCAGCGGAGGGTCATGTGACAAGTGCCTATGACATTGCGCTGATGAGCTGCGAACTGCTGCGCCACGACATGATCCGGGAGTATGTAGGCACCTGGATGGATACCATTCGAGACGGGGAGTTTCAGTTGGCCAATACCAATAAGATGATTTATTATTACGAGGGAGCTACCGGATTGAAAACCGGCTCCACAGATGGTGCAGGATTCTGCATTTCGGCCTCTGCCTGTCGCGATGATATGGAACTGGTTGCGGTGGTTTTAGGCAGTACCACGTCCAAGGAACGCTTTGACAGTGCGAAGGCGCTGCTAAACTATGGGTTCGGTGCCTATGCCCTGGCAGATGTAACACCAAAGGAGAAGCTGACTCCGGTGGAGGTTACGGTGGGTGAGGAGAAAACGGTCGCGGTTGGAATGGATCAGGTGGGAAAACTTCTGGTGAAGAAGGATCAACTGAAAAGTGTGACCACGGAAGTGAAGATGGTAGACAGCCTCCAGGCACCAGTAGCGAAGGGTACCAATGTGGGTGAAATAATCGTCTCCGTAGGGGAGAAAGAGGTAAAACGAATTCCGTTGGTTACCCAGAAAGAGATCCCCCGACTGACCTTCTCCGGTATGTTTAGCAACATGTGGGAGCGAATGGCTACCGGTCGGTAGCGGAGTGATTTCGCGCTGCTGAGACAGGAAAACAGATGGTATGATAAAGTCCCCAAAAATCTTCGGTTTTTTGGGGACTTGTCTTTTGCGGGACACAATGGTAAAATTTTCATAGAAGAATAATGCCTCGCCCAAAGGAGGAACGCAGCATGATCAAAGTGGATGATACGGCAGTTTACGGTGCCATACAGTGGGAACAGGTAGCGGCAATGGATCCTCGGTTAAAGGTGGCCTGGGAGACCCTGCAAAAGGGAACCGGTGCGGGAAATGGTTTCCTGGGCTGGGTGCGGCTGCCGGAACAGTACGACCGGGCAGAGTTTGCACGGATTCAGAAGGCGGCTCGGAAGATTCAGTCCGATTCCCAAGTGCTGGTGGTCATCGGTATCGGCGGCAGTTATCTGGGTGCCCGAGCGGTAGTGGAACTGATTCAGAGCGCAAACTATAACCTGAAACAGAAAAATACGCCGGATCTGTACTTTACCGGCAACACCCTCTCCACCGATGCGGTGTTGGAAACCTTGGAGCTGATCGGAGACCGGGATTTCTCTGTCAACGTGATTTCCAAGTCGGGAACAACGACGGAACCAGCGATTGCCTTCCGCATTTTCCGGGCGGCTCTGGAGCGGAAGTACGGGAGGACAGAGGCGGCACGGCGGATTTATGCCACTACGGATCGGGCAAAGGGTGCGCTGAAAACCTTGGCGGATGCAGAGGGATACGAGACGTTTGTGGTACCCGATGATGTAGGAGGACGATACTCGGTGCTGACTGCTGTGGGACTGCTACCCATCGCAGTTTCCGGCATTGACATTGAGGCGCTGATGCAGGGTGCTGCCGATGGCATGGCAGACTTTGGACAGGCCAACCTCAGCAATCCGGTATGGCAGTACGCGGGGGTACGAAACGTCCTCTATGAATCAGGTAAAAAAATCGAGGTTTTAGGCTGCTATGAGCCGAATTTTCGCTTTATGGCGGAATGGTGGAAGCAGTTGTACGGCGAAAGCGAAGGAAAGAACGGCAAGGGAATTTTCCCGGCTAGTGTGGAGCTGACTGCCGACCTCCATTCTATGGGGCAGTATATCCAGGAGGGGGAACGGATGCTCTTTGAAACCGTGGTTGATTTCCGCCATCCTCGGGGCAGATTGGTCATGGAAGCCGACGGAGAGAATTTGGACGGACTGAATTTTTTGGCGGGAAAGGATCTGAAATTTGTCTGCGATCAAGGAATGCTGGGTACCAGACTGGCGCATGTGGACGGCGGCGTCCCTAATTTGGTGATCCAAGCCGAAGCGGTGGAGCCATACTGTGTGGGACAGCTGATCTACTTCTTTGAACTGGCCTGCGGTTTGTCTGGCTATCTGCTGGGGGTGAATCCTTTTAACCAGCCCGGTGTAGAGGCGTACAAAAAGAACATGTTCGGATTGTTGGGGAAACCCGGCTACGAGGCTCTGGGTGCAGAGTTGAAAAAACGGCTGAGGGAGCGTTAAATGATCCGGGGTTTACGGAAAATTCATGGAATACAATATTGATAATTTCGATACGATATGGTAGAGTATAAACATAACTTTAAGAAAACCCCACGCAACAGGGGAAGCGGAAAAGGAGTGACGAATCATGGTAAGAGTCATCATAGATGACACAGGTTCCGGGAAGACTAAGCAGCTGATTGATCTGGCCAATGCAGCCGTCCAGACGGAACACGGGAACGTAATTTGCATTGAGCCGAAAAGCGAACTGACTTACGACATTGATTACAACATTCGTCTGATCGCCACCAACGAGTACACACTGCCCACTTATGAGGTATTCCAGGGCTTCCTGTCCGGCATCTACGCAGGCAACTACGATATTACCCATATCTTTATCGACAACCTGACAAAGGTCGTCCACTGTGACCAAGATGAGCAGGTGGAGCGCTTTTTGGACTGGCTGGAAATGTTCAGTGAAAGAAACCGGATTAAATTTACCATTACCCTGTCCGCAAAGGCACACCTTGCCGCAGATGGTATCAAGAAATATACCTGATTGCAAATGAGAACACAGCCTCCCTGAGCCTTGGCCCAGGGAGGCCTTTTTGTGGGAATCATTCAAAACCAACGAAAAATCCTTGACAAGGGCACAGAAAGACGGTAGCATAGAAAAATAGTCGAAAGACTGAACAGAATCACAGGGGCGCCGTAGGCATCTACGGCTGAGATTAGAGCAAATTGCAGCTCTGGGCACCCTAGAACCTGATCCGGGTTATACCGGCGTAGGAAGTGGATTCATGGTGAAACAGGAAATGGTTCCATCTCATATCCCAAAACAACGCCGCTCTGAGAGGACGGCGTTTTTTGCGTCCTTCTGCCGCTGCCCGCCCAAATACAAGGAGGTACTTTTCTATGGCAGCTAACACCAACCAGATCCGACATTCACTGCGGGCCCTCTGCGAGGGAGCCATTATGGTGGCTCTGGCCCAGATACTTGGATATCTGAAACTCTATGAATTGCCCCAAGGCGGTTCCATTACCCTCTCCATGCTTCCCATCTTTTTCTTCGCCGTCCGCTGGGGATTGAAGGACGGGTTGCTTTGTTCCTTCGTTTTTGGTGTACTCCAGCTGCTGATGGACGGCGCCTATGCCTGGGGCTGGCAATCGCTCATCGGAGACTACATCCTGGCCTTTGGTGTGCTGGGTCTGGCTGGACTGTGCGTGGGGAAAAAGTACGGCGTTTTTATTGGCACCGTAATTGGATCTCTGGCTCGGTTTTTGATTCATTGGGTGGTAGGTGCTACGATATGGGCAGAGTATATGCCCGACGAATTCTTTGGACTGACCATGACCAACCCCTGGTTCTATTCTGCCCTGTACAACGGTAGCTATATGCTGGTTGATATGGTGGCCTGTCTGTTGGTGTTCGCTATTCTGTTTGTGCCTATGAAGAAGTACATGCTGCGGGAGGATCTCCGATAACGTAAAATCGAACAAGTATGATAAGAGTGCGTTTCCATCGGAAACGCACTTTAACGTTAGCCTGGCGAGCGACGTTCTGACCCTGACCAGCGGTGAGAATGCTGCCAAACATGACTTCGTCAACCTGTTCGGGCTTTACGCCAGCACGATTTAGGACTTCCTTCATGAAGATTGCGCCCATATCAGTAGCAGGCGTATTTTTAAGGGTGCCAACAAAGGAACCAATGGCAGTTCTACAACAGGTAACAACATTAGATTAAGTCGTTAAAAGTTTAACAGCTTTACTCAAATAAAAAGTTGACGAAGCTCTGCCAAAGTGCTATGCATTTAGTATAGCTGTTTTCAAGAGGATGCCAAGAGAACCTTGTGAAACAGTTAACGAAAGGTTTTTCCACAGTATTGATTTAGCCTCATTTCCCATAAAAAGTATGGGAAATGAGGCCTGTAAGCATGAGAGATGTCAATGTAGGGTATTGTGAATTGTCACAGATTGCATGCAGTGTTTCTTGCACATGTGACAATATATCTCTGCCCATTGCCTAAGTTCACTCAGGGCTTAGAGCGCAGAATCATATGATTCCATCCCAGAACGTCGATCACTGCTACGAAACTGTCCACTACGTTTACCAACCAGGCCTCCCTGCTTTTGGGAAGGGCCTTGCACATGGGCCACATATGGCTGGCGATGATGTTCTGTTCCTTTCCTGTCAGGTAGGTCAGTGTCTGGGCATTTTTCAGTGCACGCTTGGGATGCGTCCATGCATGACGCAGGAAGAAAAAGGGGCTGGAGCTGTCCTTGCAGCCGGAATACAGATCGTGGAGCAGACTGCAGCGGGCGGTGGCTCGGCAGTCCAGGCCAAAGGTGCGGGCGACGCGGAAGGACAACTGAGCCACCAGAAGAGCATGATCATATCGGCTGGCCCGATGATGGTGGGGGAAGTTGTGCAGTGCCTGCACCTCCGGAGCATAAAGCAGGTCTCCCACCTGATACGAAAATTCCACCTGCCAGGTGGAACAACAATTTTCCATAAAAAATCGCCTCCTTCGTGCAAGGATAGCACAAAGGAAGCGGTTTGTCTTGTGGAAATTGATACCCTGAATGATTATTGTGCAGATTGCTGTGATGCGGCGGCATCAGAGGAGCTGGAATTGTCTTCTGCTTGGGTAATCGTGTCAATAATGTTCTGGAGGGCGCTGAGCTTTTTGTAAAACTTGGTGAGGTCGAGTTTGTTTAGGGCATCTGTGGTAGTGACTTCCTTATCCTTGATCCAGTCTTCCGTCAGGCTGGTGTAAACGTCCTTCTGGTAAGTTTCCCTCAGCGTATCATCTTCAATCTGATCCCGATCCGGTTCGATCCGCATAATGATGTGATAACCATAGGAAGTTTCCACGATTTTGGGGTCAATTTCCCCTACCTTTAGGGAGGACACGGCGTCTTCGAACTCGGCAACCATGTCACCAGCCATGTAGGTGTAACCATCCGGATAGTCTTGCAGGCCCCCATCCTCGGAATGCTCATTCATATACTGGTCGAAGGTGGACTTGGGGTCATCGCTTTTCAGGATTTTATTTAGATAGCCCTGAATGGTCTTTTTCGCCTCAGCTTTTTGCTCGTCCGTCATATTGGTGGTCATAATCAGGATGTGCTTGGCACCGAACACGTTGTCGTTAAAGTAGTCATCAAGGGTTTTCTTGTTAGCGTAGTATTTGCCGCCCTTCTCAAATAGATTATCCTGGAGGGCATCGGAATAGGTGTAATTGGTGTAGTTAAACAGCATGCCGTCCAGGTCAGTGGCGTAATAGAGAAGGGTGTTGGGGCTAGTGTTTTCGGACAGAGTGTCCAGGGAGGCCTGTGCCTCATCGCCCAGTTCCAGTTTCAGTTCCTTGGCCTTCTGGGTGGCGATCACCGAGGCACTTAGCGTATTCTCAGTTTGCTCCTTTACATAATCCCCGTAGTTGGTGTTTTCGTCGTACTGTTTAGAGAGGCTGAATTCCTCTCCCGAGGCGTTCTGATTCTGGTAGTAGTATTCCAGATAGGTGGCGTAGTAGGACATCCAGTAGAAGTATGCGGCGGCAGAGATGTCCACGCCGTTTACAGTCATCACGGTGTCGTCGCAGGAGATTGCGCCACCGGTCAGGTAGCTGTCTACATCCTCTTTAGCGGCGGCAGGGATGGTAGCGTCATAGGTGGAGGCCGCACTGGAATCGGCGGCAGGCGCGGTGCAGCTAGTCAGCAGTGAGAAAGCCAAAGCGGCGGAGAGGCCACAGGCAAGGAGCCGTTTAAACATAAGAGATCAAGTCCTTCCTTGGTTTCATAGATATGTCTATCCTATCAGCAATCGGGAGAGAATGCAACGTTATCCTCCAGATTCCACCGGTTTCGGCTGGGAAGCTGCCTGGCCGTAGGCGTCCAGAAGACGGCGGGAACAGGCCAGGGGGTCCTCCTTCTGTTTCAGCTTTAGGGTAAGGAGAGGGATGTCATTTTTATCCGGAGCAAAGAGAATTCGGCTTTTAAAGGGAGGCAGATTGCTAACCCGGGCGATCTGTTTTACGTCAAAGTCTTTTAAAGTAAATCGAATGGTGTCGCCTTTCTGGGCGATGTCCTGAATCCCCAGCCCTGAGGCGGCGGCGCGCAGAAGAGCCACGGAGATCAGATTGTTGACCGGGCGTGGTGGGTCTCCGTACCGGTCGATCAGTTCGTCGACCACATCGTCTGCGTCGGATTCGTTGCGGATGTGGGCGATGCGGCGGTATAGATCCATCCGCTGCTCGGCAGAGGGAACGTAGAAGGAAGGGATGTTGGCAGAGATGATCAGGTCAGCAGTCACCTCTTCCGCACGCACCGGAGTTTCTCCCTTTTCCTCTAGCACAGCCTCTTCCAGGAGCTTTAAGTACATGTCGTAGCCCACGCTCATCAAGTTGCCCGATTGCTCCCGACCCAGGAGATTGCCGGCACCGCGGATTTCCAAATCTCGCATGGCAATTTTAAAGCCAGCGCCGAAGGCGGCGAATTCCCGGACGGCGGACAACCGCCTGGCAGCTACTTCGCTGAGCACCTTGCCGTGGCGGTAGGTCAGGTAGGCGAAGGCACGGCGGGAAGAACGTCCCACGCGCCCCCGAATCTGGTGGAGCTGTGCCAACCCCATACGATCTGCATCCTCAATGATCAGGGTGTTTACATTGGGGATGTCGATACCGGTTTCGATGATGGTAGTACAGACCAATATCTGAATCTCACCTTCTACCATCCGGGTCATGACGCCAGAAATCTGATTCTGAGACATTTTTCCGTGTGCAACCTCAATGGAAACGGTGTCGTCATCCAGCAACGCTCGAATTTTTCCAGCGGTTCGGTCGGTGGATTCCACGCGGTTATGGAGATAGTATACCTGACCGCCCCGGCCGATCTCCCGGCGGATGGCGTCGATGAGCACCCCCCAATCGTGCTCCAGCACGTAGGTCTGCACCGGCTGTCGGTCCTGAGGAGGCTCGTCGATGGTGGACATATCCCGGAGGCCGGATAGAGCCATGTTCAGCGTCCGGGGGATGGGGGTAGCGGACAGGGTGAGCACATCCACCTGCTTGGCCATCTCCTTGAGCCGCTCCTTGTGGGTGACCCCGAACCGCTGTTCCTCGTCGATGACCAGAAGACCCAGGTCCTTGAACTGGATGCCCTTTTGGAGTAGCCGGTGGGTGCCGATGAGCACGTCCACCGTTCCCTCGGCGGTGTCCCGGAGGATGGCCTTAGAGTTTTTGCTGTTCTGATACCGGGTCAGCACGCAGATGCGCACCGGAAAGCTCCGGAACCGACGGGTGGCGGTCTGGAAGTGCTGTTGTGCCAGGACGGTGGTGGGCACCAGGATGGCTGCCTGCTTTCCCTCCATCACGCACTTCATCACCGCCCGCAGGGCGATCTCGGTCTTGCCGTAGCCCACGTCCCCACACAGCAGCCGATCCATGGACACCGGCCGCTCCATGTCCGCCTTGATCTCGGCGGCACAGCGGAGCTGGCCATCAGTCTCCTGGAACTCGAACTGATCCTCGAACTCCTGCTGCTGCGGGTCGTCTGAATGGAAGGCGTAGCCAGGCTGGTGCTGCCGCTGGGCGTAGAGCTGAATCAGCTCCCGAGCCATCTCCTGGGTGGCCTTCTTGGCCCTGCTCTTAGCACGAGTCCAGTCGGTGCCCCCCAGCTTGGACAGCTTGGCCTTCTGGACGCCGTCTGCACCCTCACCGCCGCCGATGTACTTGCTCACCAGATCCAGCTGGGTGGCGGGGACATATAAGGTATCAGCGCCGGCGTAGGCCAGCTGAATGTAATCCTTTTCCACCCCGTCCACTTTCATCTTGGACAGGGCTACAAATCGGGCGATGCCATACTTTTCATGAACGACCAAATCGCCCGGAGACAGATCGTTGTAGCTCTGAATTTTCTGCCGGTTCGTGACAGACTTGCGCTTGGCGGCTTTCTTTTTTCCGGCAACAATAGCAACACCTTCGGTGATCACAGCGTAGCCCTGGTATTCCATCCCACTGGACAGGCCGCCTACAGCTAAGACTGAGGTGCCGGGGGCGGGAAGCGTGTTCAAGTCCAGGTCCAGTCCGGTGACCACGCCCTGATCTCGGAGCAGATCCGAAAGCGCTTTGGCACGTCCCTGGGTCTGGCAGAGGACGATGGAGGCGATCCCGGTGTTTTGGTAGTGTTTCAGGTCGGAGACCACCGTTTCCAGACTGGAACCAAAGCCGGAGAGCTGTCGGCAGGAGAACGTAACCGTGCCCTTAGGACTGGTTGGGTAGGTGGAGGTCAGGAAGGTATCCAGATAGAGGTTGGGATAGCGTTCTGCCAGCTGTTGAGCCAGTGCTGCTGGGTCGGCACAATAGTTAGGGCCGTTGCCCCGAAGGGCGCCGGCACTGGAAAGAGTGGAGATGTCCTCGGTGATGCGCCAGAGAAAGTGTTTGGCGGATTCGATACACCGTCCCGACTCCGACCAGAACACGAAAGCGTCCTGAGGCAGGTAGTCTGCACCGCAGGCGAAGGTAGGATAGATCAGATCCATGTACCGATCCGACGCAGAGAACCCCTGCAAGTCAGCCAGCTTCCGGCTGTCTGCCTCCATGGTGTTCCAGAGGGTTTGGAGTTCCTTCGGCGCGGAAGCCTTCTTGAGTGACCGCTCTAGCTTGAGCTTTTCCTCCTCAATGGCGCCACATAGGCCCAGAATGCCGCCGGGTGCCAGCTGGGGTAGGGTCTCCGCCGCAGGGAGAAAGGTGGCTTCTGTAATATTATCTGTCCGCCGCTGGGAGACCGGATCGAAGAGTCCCATGGAGTCGATTTCGTCCCCCCAGAACTCCGCACGGACAGGAGCCTCTGATGCGGGAGAGTAGAGATCTAGGATTCCCCCTCGGAGGGAAAACTGACCGGGACCCTCAACCTGACTGTATCGCGTGTAACCGGCTGCGGTGAGCTGATCGGCAAGGGCAGCCAAATCGTACTGCCCCTCCAGCTTCAGGGTGATAGCGGTACGATCCAAGATGTCCGGAGGCATGGTGCGCTGGAGCAGGGCCTCCACGGTAGCGACTACCAGCGGAGCCCGCCCGTGACGCATGGCGTGCAGCAGATCCAACCGACGATGCTCCCACTGCCGGGAGGCGGTAGCGTCGTAAAAAACGAACTCCCGTCCGGCCAGCAGTCGCACCTCCTCTCCGGTGAAGGCGGCCAGGTCTGCCTGGAGCCGCCGGCCATCTGCTTCATCGGCGCAGATCAGTACCACACTGCATCCGGTGACCTGGCGCATGGCGACAGCGATGTGGGCTCTGTGGATACCGGATAGCCCGGATACGGCGACCGGGCAGTGACCTGCTTCCACTTGCGCCATAAGTTCAGTAAATTCCGGTTGTTTGATGACGATTTCCGTTAAAACTTTCATGATTTAATCCTCAACCGTAGAAAACTGGGTGAAAAACACGACAACGCCCCCGGGGACAACCGTCACCGGGGTGTAAAGGGAGTAGTTCTATTGTAGGAAGCATTTGCCGTGAAGGAGGGCAGATTTTGTCGCATCAATTAAATTTCGCCATGGCCTGATCCATGCCCTTGGATAGGAGACAGTCAATGGCGTCACAGGCACGGTCTGCCGTTTCGTCTATGAGCTTGGCGTCCTGTGGAGAGAAATGGCCCAGAACCCAGGCAGCCAGCTGGTAGTCGGGATGGGGCTTTTGTCCTACGCCGATTTTAAGACGGGGGAACTGATCGCTGTGGAGCTGGGCGATGATGGAGCGTAACCCGTTGTGCCCGCCGGCACTGCCGTGGCGGCGGAGGCGGAGCTTGCCCACTGGCAGAGAGATGTCATCGCAAACCACCAGGATGTGCTCCGGAGGGATTTTATGGAAGGTGGCAGCCTCACGAACCGCGGTGCCGGAGAGGTTCATATAGGTGGTAGGCTTCATGGCAAGGACGCGAACGCCGCCGTAGTCGAAATCAGCCACCAAGGATTTAAATTTGATCCGTTGGATGCGCTTTTTCACCCGCCATAATTTAGGCTATCTCACTGGTGACGCTCTGTCCCGTCGGG